>Ga0315336_1000211_pt1 | contig 228106 bp, 204 predicted proteins | sample ASW5metaG_FD_204512 | JGI IMG/M metagenome (GOLD analysis project Ga0315336, IMG submission 204512) | Ammonia-oxidizing marine archaeal communities from Monterey Bay, California, United States - ASW #5 | ecosystem: Environmental > Aquatic > Marine > Intertidal zone | place: USA: California...
TCGTGTCTCGTCTATCCAGGTATGGTTCTCTTGGAGGGGACCAACCTCTCAGAAGGGCGAGGAACCACGAAGCCCTTTGAGTATTTTGGCGCACCTTATCTGAATATCGAACATCTAACCGACTTCTTAGGTCAGGAGCGCCTAGACGGTGTAACGATCCGCCCCTGTCATTTTGAGCCCACCTTTCAGAAATACGCTGGAGCCATGTGTGCGGGAGGACAGCTTCACGTTACTGACCCGGAAACATTTCAGCCTGTTCGAACTGCGGTAGCAATCCTCAGGGCTGCCAGAGAACTTGCTCCGCAGGAATTCTACTGGTCTGAACCGCCTTACGAATATCAGGAAGATTTGATACCGATAGATCTAATTTGGGGACACGATGGCCTGCGGCGTAGGATAGACGACGGTGCTACCGTGGATGAGGTTCTAGAGGGTGTGCAGGAAGATCTCGACACTTTTGAAGAGAGTGTTGCAAGTTTCTTGATCTATGAGTGAGCAGTTAGCAACCACTTAAGCATCAATGATGCAGGAAGGGTATCTGGGGCACTGCTTATCTACAGAGCCCGCTTCCATCAAATCGGGACGCAATCTGTAGGTAAAGCCTTTCGCCTGGGTCGGCCATTACTTCGGGCGTCACACAGCTTGGCCCCGTGACAAGATCGACCTCTATCCGTAGGCGATCCGTCATGAAAGCCCAGGGGATCTTAAGAGTTTGGCTCGAAAGGGCACTAACTTGACCCACACGGCGGCGTGATCCACCGCTAACTGCATAAAGCCTGGCATCGTTGAAATTCAGGTTCTCCACGATCAATTCGATATTTTGAGGTTCAGCGCTGCTTCGTCCCGCGAATGGGTCACTCCCCCCACCGGTTCCGCCAATGGGACGTCCCATTGGCGTGCAAGAGGTTAAGCCAATCAGAAGGACAACTGCCCAGACGCTGCCAGTAAATGTGTTTATGATGTGTGCCGTGTCATAACGTTCCTCGAAATCTAAACTTAGATCTTTCATCCAAGAGTGATGTATAGAACTCTAAGCCCCGATTTATCACAACATACTACGTGTATCTGGAATCCCAGGGAAATCGCAAAGTTCCATGAACTACTGCGGATCAAGCTTGAAATGGGCAAGCTGACTTACTGTTTGGACTGCCGCGTTAGAGTTCGGATACAGATAACAACTTAACTTACGAGGGTCGGTTTGATGGTGTCAGTGTTGACAAGTGAGTGGTACCAAAACCTGATCACTCAGGCGCTCAATCAGCGAGGTTGTGACTCGCTTTGTTCATCAAGTTCAGCACTGTATCACTGGCACTGTCAGGTGTCATGAATGAGGTAATCGCATAGGCAAGAGTTGAAAGCACCATCGCAGGGAAAACCTCATGTACCACTTCTGAACCTGGTATAAAATCCCACGTCAGGAGTGTCGTGATTCCCACACTAAACGAAGCCATAACCGCTGAACCGCTTCCTCGTTTCCAATGAAGTCCAAAGACGATGGCTGGAAAAAAACAAGCACCGTAGAGGCTACCACTGAACGCTGTAAGGGCGACTATACCACCAGGCGGATTTAGAGAGATCAGCATGGTGATGAATGCGAATAGCGCTACCCATCCCTTTGTCCAAAACATTTGGTCCTTCTCACTGCGACCAGGCTTGACCACGCCGACAATGTCCCGCTCCGTAGTTGATGCCAGTACGAGAAGCACCGAGTCGAGTGATGACATTGCCGCTGCTACCATAGCGACTAACAAGAATGCAGCGGTGCCTTGCCCAAAGACTTCATTCAAGAGATTGGGAATTACAAGATCAGTGTCTCCGAGGCCGTCAGGGAAGATTCGTCTCGCATAGAGTCCGATCGGGATCAAGAGTGAGAATACGAAACCGAATGTAATCGTTGAGACAAGCATGCCCGTGCGGATCGCTTTGTCCCCTTTTAGTGCAAAGAATCGAGCGAGTTGCCTAGGTTCGACAGCAAATTTGATGAGTCCCGCGAACATTGTGCCGAGTAGTACAGGAACTGCGACACCGCCTCCCCAGGTAAAGAGTGCTTCCCCGCCAGGCTGAGCGCGCACCTCAGAGATTGCGCTCAGCCCCCCTGCCGCATTCACCGTTCCAGTGAACAAGAGGATAGCTGCTAGGATCATCACTACGCCCTGCACTGAATCTGTTTTCACCACACTGATGAAGCCGCCGATCATCGTGTAGAGCATGACGATAAAGAAAACAATTACGATTGAGAGTTTATAAGGAATCTCTAGAAAGACTTCTAGTAGGTTGCCGATGCCCTTAAAGACTGCTGTCATATAGAAGAACGAAGCTGCCATAACGATCAGGGCAGCAAAGACTCTGGCGGTGGTGCTGTCAAAGCGGAAGCCTATGAAGTCCGGTATCGTGAGAGAGTCCATCGCGCCGGTGAAGCTTCTGAGTCGAGGAGCGATTACAAGCCAGGCGAAGAGGCTTAGTGCAACAGAGGTTGGAATGAATAGCATCCATGGCACGCCCCAGTCGTATGTCTGACCGCTGAAGCCTACAAATGAATTTGTACTTGCATACGTAGCAAAGAATGAGAGGCCGATGATCCAGCCACCCATATTCCGTCCACCAACGTAATAGTCCGCGAGCCCTTTCGTTTTTCTTTTTCCGGTCCATGCGTGATGCGCGAGCATCACGGTGTATAGCGCGAGGAGTGAGTGAACCATCCAGTATTCGCGCAGGTTTGCAATCACTGAGTCAATCATGAGGGGAAAGTAGAGAGTTGATGGTAGATCACTATGCTTTGTCCGGTTTGAAGAACTGGAGTACTTCCGGTTTGGTCACTTTACCCATTGTATTACGCGGCAACTCGGGGACTATTAGGATTTCTTTGGGGACCTTGTAAGGGGCGAGACGCTTTTTAGCAAATGCTCGAAGCTCATCTGCCGAAAGGTGATCTTTGTCCTCGGACACAATCGCTGCGCAGATTCGATCCCCCCAATCGACGTCCGGCACACCTACCACTGCGCACTCACGGACTCCTGGATGAGTGAGCATAACTCCCTCAATTTCTAGAGCTGAGATTTTCTCACCGCCCGTTTTTAAGATATCGACACTGGAACGGCCGAGTATGCGGTACGCACCTGCCTCCACAACTGCCTGGTCACCAGTTATGAACCATCCATCAGTCGTGAAGGCTGCCTCTGTTTCCTTGGGTTGACGCCAATACTCATTAAATACTGTAGCTCCGCGGACTTGTATCAGGCCCGGCTCACCTTCTGCGACTAGGTGGTTAGCCTCGTCCACCAGACGAACCTCTATCCCAGGTAGTGCCTTGCCTACATATCCGGGTCGCCGTTCACTATCAAGGGGGTTTGAGAGTGCCATTCCAATCTCTGTCATACCGTAACGCTCAAGCAGGCGTTGGCCAGTTATTTCTTCCCACATGTCCAGTGTTGTCACGGGTAACGCAGCTGAGCCGGAAACCGAAAGTCGGCAGGCACTAGCGCCCGAAGCCCAAGCAGTTCGTGTAGCAGAGTTCGCGCGCTTCCAGGCCTCTATTAGACGACGATAGATGGTTGGTACAGCCATATAGAGCGTGATATTCCTGTGACTCAATCGTTCCCAAACTTCCACGGCATTAAACCGAGGGAAAATCTCGCATGTGCTCCCATTCCATAGTGCTGACAGCAAAACGTTTACGATGCCATGAACATGGTGCAGGGGAAGATGGAGGAGGATGTGATCGTCATGATCCCAACCCCAGGCAACAGTAAGGGACTCGACTTGACTACGAATATTCTTATGGGTTAGGACGACTCCTTTAGGTCGTCCGGTGGTTCCAGACGTGTAGAGGATCATTGATGGACCCTCCTCCTCAACTATCGGGATCTCACAAAGAGGGATTTCTTGGGATAGAGTTGAACCGTCAAGCACTGGGATCCCGCGTTTGTTGGCTAGATTATTGATCTGAGCAAAGAGGGTTGGATGAGCGATGATCGCTTCAGGTTTAGCATCTTCTATCACATGTGCTAACTCAGCAGGAGGATGTGATATTGCCATCGGTACCGCCACACCGCCTGCACGCCAGATGCCCCACAGCGTAACCACGTAGTCCCATCCGGGTGGTACTAGGATACATATGCGGCCCGCATTTAGGTTCTTCCGTCCAGAGAGCAGCCGGGTAGCAACTATACTGGAAGCTCGTAACAGGTCTGAGTATGTGTAGGCGTCCTCTTCTACTACGATGGCCGTGTGGTTCGAATAGGCTTCGGCACGGTCAACCAAATGAAGGGTCAACGGAGATCAAGCTCGGTAAGGACATCAAACATCCGGCCAAGCTGTTTAAATGCTCAGCCCCTTTCAAGGTGCGCTCCGTTTCCTATTTTCTAGATCTGAGTTCTGTAGTCCTTCTCGATGAGAGATGTTTTCCGACATTGCAGAGGGCAGTGAAGGGTATCTGAGGCTGATCCTTTACTAAGGCAGTACATTTCACAGACCTCGTATTACTCAACCTGTATGAGCATGCCTTATATAGAGCAGATCCCTTTATTAGAAGCTGACGGCTTACTCAAAAAGCAATTCGACGATGCGATCGGTCGAGCAGGTCGCGTATGGAATATCGTCCATGTGATGAGCCTTAACCCGACTGTGATGGAAGCTTCCATGGGGCTTTATCGCGCATTGATGTTCACTCCGTCTCCCCTGTCGCGGGTGCAGAGGGAGATGCTAGCCGTAGTTACATCAAAGGCGAATAACTGTTTCTATTGAGTGCAATCGCACGCACATGACCTCCGGGAAGAGGTTACGGAAAAGTTCAAGTCAACAGATGAAGCAGACGCGTTCGTAGAGGCCATTGCCACGGACTGGCGCTCTGCGGATCTGTCTGAAAAAGATCGGGCACTGTGTCTGTTCGCGGAAAAACTCACTCTGGATCAGCAAGAAGTAGGCCCAGGTGACCTCGAATCTCTACGTATTCATGGCTTTGAGGACACCGCAATCCATGATGCAACACAGATCATAGGGTACTTCAACTACATCACTCGGATTGCGGATGCGCTCGGGGTTGAGCCGGAGTCAGACATCGGTGAATGGGGACTGTCGAATCCTTGAACCTACTGAGTGTGCTCTAATATGTAGTGGTCTATTTATTAGGCCTGATGACTCCATTCCCAGTAAAGAAAACCGTCTCTATCGAGGCTTACGATGTCGGCTATATTCGGGCTCCCTGTTCTGTGTGAGCGAGAGATGATCCTTCGATGAGTCTGGAAACAAAACGACCTACAGTGGAGGCAGCCGAAGAAATTCTCGGGGGCTATTTTCCGGCGCTTGACCATGGCTTTGTGGCCTTGGTGGACTACATGGGCACCGACGAGGATGTCGAGCGAGCGGCCCGAGTAAGTTATGGCGCTGGCACACGTAAGGTATCACTTACGCGTGGCTTGATCCGTTATCTCAGGCGCCATCGCCACACCACACCAAGTGAGATGGTTGAGTTCAAATTCCATTGTGCAATGCCAATGTTCATCGCCCGGCAATGGGTGCGTCACAGGAGTGCGTCTATTAATGAGTACAGCGGACGCTATAGCCTTATGCCCCTGCTGTTTTATATGCCGGATGAAGAGCACTTTGCGCTCCAGAGCCAGTCAAACAAGCAGGGACGCGAGCAGCTTGCTTCAGCGGAGATTTATAAGTCTGCCGTGGAACGTTGGGAGAGAATCCGAGCAGATGCTGGTGAAGGCTATTCTTGGATGATTGGTGAGGACATTGCAAGGGAAATTGCTCGGATAGATTTACCTCTCTCTACCTACACACAGTGGTACTGGAAGATTGATCTGCACAACTTGCTGCACTTCCTATCGCTCAGGGCAGATCCCCATGCGCAGTGGGAGATCCGTGTCTTTGCGAACATTATCGCAGGCATGGTAAAGCGTGTTGCTCCATTATCGTTCGAAGCGTGGCTTGATTATGACCTACTTGGTCAAAGCATGAGCCGGGCTGAACTCAGCGTGCTAACAGAGCTCCTAGATGCAGATGAATCCAGTATCTCTGCTAGGCCAAGCACGAGTTTCTCTTCCGACAAGCTCAAAGAAATCGGGCTATCCGGACGAGAAATTGAGGAGTTCCTTGGCAAGCTTCGTCGTCCTAGTGTCGAAGACTTTGAATTAGATCTTTCGACTATGCGCAAAGCAGAGGATGTTCAGTCTGAGATGCACAAGGCAGTCCCTGGACATTTTGAATAACCCCTCTTTGAGCCGGGCGTCGACTGTTTCTCCTGAATTCCGATGAGACTCCCTACTTCACCCAGATTGTTTTCGGATATGTGAACTCAAGGATTCCTAGTGGGGAAAGCTCACGTCCATAACCACTATCCTTCGTGCCGCCGAATGGTAGTCTCGGGTCAGACTTTACAATGCCATTCACAAAACAGTTGCCCGCGTCTATTAATTCGGCAGCAATCTTCTCTCCTCGTGCAGAATCTTCAGTGTACACCGAAGCTCCGAGGCCGTAAGCAGTGTCATTTGCGACCCGAATGGCTTCTTCTTCACTGCTCACCGGTAGGATAGACGCCACAGGTCCAAAGAGTTCTTCTTCGTAGGCTGCCATGCCAGGGCCCACATTTGTCAAAACAGTGGGAGGGTACCACCACCCTGGCTCATCAGGAGGTTCTCCACCTGTCAGAAGAAGTGCGCCATCGTTGACTGATCGTTGAACCTGATTATGGAGCGTGTCCCGTAAGTCTTCCCGGGCTAGTGGTCCAATCTCGCTCGCGGGGTTCAGGGGGTCACCCATCACAGTAGCTTCCATAGCACCGACCAATTTTGCCTCGAACTCCTCACAGACAGGCTCAACAACCACAAAGCGTTTTGCTGCGACACAGCTTTGGCCTGAGTTGATAGTGCGTGCTAACCTGCAGCTGGCGACAGCGGCATCGATGTCGGCATCAGCAAGGATCACTGACGGGTCACTACCGCCCAACTCGAGTACACATTTCTTTATTGCAGCGCCCGCCCTAGAAGCAACGGATCGTCCTGCCTGAACGCTCCCTGTTAGGCTAATCGCCCGAACAAGCGGGTGATCGATCACCTCCCCCGTTGTTTCAAGATTGATCACGAGGTTGGTAAATAGACCATCTGGATAGCCAGCTTCCGCGAAAATGTGTGCGAGTATTTCGGCACATCCGGGTACACTCGGTGAGTGTTTTAATAGTACTGCATTGCCAGCGGTCAGTGCAGGAACAGCGAAGCGAACTACCTGCCAGAAAGGGAAATTCCAGGGCATGATTCCTAGCACAATGCCTAGTGGACGATGGGTCCAATAACTGATTGTGGCATCTGTCGGTGCTGGTACTGGGGCCAGGAAATGCTCGGCATGCTCGGCGTAATAGTCACACACCCACGCACATTTTTCTGATTCGGATATTGATTGTTGTATCGGTTTGCCCATCTCGAGAGTCATGAGTTCGCCGAACTCTTCCTTGCGTTTCCGGAGAATAGATCCCAGGCGCACGAGTATCTCCGTGCGCTCTGGGATCTCACACTTACTCCAAATGAGTTGAGCTTCTTGTGCTGCTAGTATGATCTCGTTGACACTCTCTTCAGACATCGTTGGATACGAGGCGATCGTATCACCAGTAGCTGGGTTGGTTGCAACGAATGTCATGTGTCTATCCATCCCTGAATTCTTAGCGATACCGTAGCTTGAGCGTGAGAGAATACAAGCCCAGATAAAAATGTGTGTTGGGTTTCACGAGTGTAAGACTTCGGGATTGTATTCACACCTCGAGCAGGGTTGTGGGGGACTCGATTTGTGGGTTGGCATATCTAGATATATATCCCAACTACTAGATTAGCGTACGCCGGTCATATGACGGGATCGAGGATGCAGATTCACTATCTTGATGGCTCGCGGCTGCGCCGCTCACTCCTTGCAGCCTGCGATTATGCCCAACAACACCGAGATGAGTTGAACCGGATCAATGTATTCCCAGTTCCTGACGGGGATACTGGAACGAATCTCACTTTGACAGTTCGAGCGATTGCGGACACGGTGAAACCCAGTCGAGTCACGTCAGTTGCCGAGATCGCACGAGGGGCAGCCGACGCAGCTGTTATGGGTGCCAGAGGTAACTGTGGGATGATGTTATCTCATTTCCTACTTGGTTTCGCGGACGGCTTATCCGGTTATGACCGTGTCAACACAGCTGAGTTCTGTTGTGCTTTCCATCGGGGTGCCAAAAGCCTACGAGAAGCACTAGATAAGCCTGTTGAAGGTACGATTCTCACAGTTATCCACGATACCGCTGTAGCAGCTACCCGGAGTACCGCAAAGGATTTTGTGGCCTTGCTACAGCATCTCGTTGATGAGGCTCGAGATTCGCTTGAGAGAACACCTGATCTTCTGCCCGTCCTCAAGACAGCTGGGGTGGTTGATGCAGGGGCTAAGGGCTTCGTGAGCTTACTGGAAGGAGTTCTTTACTTGGTGGATGGGTCACTGCCGATTTCTGTTGAATCTCAAGTGCATGAGAAGGCCGGAGCTTCTCCCGCGTCTCTCGTGGAATATCCGGTTAGTCAGGAACAATTTCGTTTTTGCACTGAGGCGCTAGTACACGGTGGCTCGTTCCCCACACAAACCAGTGTGCAGAGTAGGCTCCGATCTGCAGGTGACTCTATGATTGTGATCCGCTCGGACCGTGTGCTGAAAATTCATATCCACACTGATGAGCCTGAGCAGATTTTCGACTACCTCAGAAGTTTGGGCGATTTGGTTACACACAAAGCTGAGGACATGCGTGCACAACACCGCTCTATCCAACGGGCGGCGGAAGGTCACATTCAGCTTGCCCGTCGGCCCGTCTCAGTTGTAACGGATTCAGCAGCTGATCTGTCTGAGGAGATCCTTCGCGCGCATGGGATACATGTAATACCTCTCTTATTGATCGATGGGGATCAGTCTTATCGAGCTGGAATTGACATTGCCACCGAGGAATTCCATAAAAAACTTCAAGATGATTCTGAATTGCCAACGACTAGTCAGCCCAGCCGAGCTGACATCACAAAGACCTACGCCCGCGCCTCGGAAGAAGGGGAAGCTGTATTAGCAGTGCTCGCGGCGTCTACGTTGTCAGGGACCTTCGCGGCCGGCGAGGCTGCAGCATCAGGATTTCAGGGGGCCAATATCTATATGGCCGATTCGCTCAGTGCATCGGTTCTTCAGGGTTTGCTAGTCGTGAAGGCCTGTGAACTAGCCGAGCTTGGGTGGCAACCGGAGGAGATAGTTAGGGAGATCACAAGGGTTCGTAGCCAATCTGGGATTTTGTTTACTGTGCAGACGTTCAAGAGACTTGTCGCATCTGGACGCCTTGGATCGGGCCAGGCGTTTCTCGCGAGGCTCCTAGGAATTAAGCCTGTGCTAGAAATTGACAAACGCGGTCATGTTACTTCTGCAGGGAAGGCTATCGGTGTGACTCGGGCCCGAAGTCAATTGATGAAACTTGTTGATGAACGCATTCCTGATGGCACGGAACGTATGCGTTTTGGGATCTTTCATGTTGGGATGCCAGAAATCGTCCAGCCAATTACAGATGAACTCAGGGGACGGTATGGGAATAGAGTAGAAATTTTCGCAGCTCCTGCGACACCAGTTATAGCGACACATCTCGGTATAGGAGCTTGGGGAGTTGCTTATCTTGTGGAAGATGAGTAATCCATTTTGGGACTCAACCTGGCAGCTTATGTCTTCCAGATACCAAGACGTCATAGGTCGCCCGCTGGGCGGGGCTCAGCTCGCTGGGTAACCCCACAAGGATTGCTCTGCCACCTTTTCCGGATTCTGGGATGTGGAGCACCAATTGTCCACTAGCTGTTGTTGGCTCGTAGGGATGTGATTCTCCGGATGGATCTATGCTTACAGTTTGCCCAGACATGAGTGATTCAGCTAGAAATCTACCGTATTTCATCCAGGCGACGATGGGCTTTTCCTCTCCTGATGCGACCAGGGGGATGAGATTATTTCGGTAGTACTCAATTGCAGCATCGTATCTTTCTGGGTTGCTCTCCTTTAGCTCTTTCAACTGATCCCGATAATAATCACGGGGATCGCGTTCACCGGATGCACCTAGGGCTTCTACAAGCAAACGATCAGCTTCAGCGGTCAGATCTTCAAACATAGTCCGTAAGAATGGTGAGCCGATGATGTGAGGGTCAATGTTATCTCAGTCTCTCAAAAATTGATGAGATAGCAACCAGCTCGCATCCATAAATCGAGGTGACTATGCATGGGAGAAAGTGGTTACGTCGAGAGGGGGTTGTCTATGCTAAGCCAGCTACCTCTAACAATCTAAGTCTGTTAGTCCCCCTGAGTCATCGAGTCCAGGAACTCTTGATTTGTCTCGGTACGCACCATCCGAGCGATCAAGAATTCAATCGCCTCTTCTGGGGACATGTCTGCTAAGAAATTTCGGAGCAAATATACACGGTTGAGTTCAGTTTCATTCAGTAGGAGTTCTTCTTTCCTTGTACCTGAACGGTTTAGGTCGATCGCAGGAAAGATTCGGTTGTCGGAGATAGTGCGATCTAGCAGAAGTTCCATATTCCCGGTTCCCTTAAATTCTTCAAAGATCACTTCATCCATCCGGCTACCAGTTTCAATCAATGCAGTCGCGATGATTGTCAAAGATCCTCCATTTTCGATGTTTCGTGCAGCTCCGAAAAAACGTTTTGGTTTGTGCAGAGCTTTAGCATCTACACCGCCAGACATGATTCTCCCAGAGTGTGGCATCGTCGAGTTGTAGGCTCTAGCAAGGCGTGTGATTGAGTCCAGCAGAATCACGACATCCTTCCCGTGTTCAACAAGACGCTTAGCCTTCTCCATCACCATTTCCGCGACCTGAACATGCCTTTCCGCAGATTCGTCGAAGGTTGATGAAATCACCTCGGCATCCACATGTCCTGCCATGTCCGTCACTTCTTCAGGCCGCTCATCGATGAGTAGTACGATCAGGTGGATTTCCGGGTCGTTAATCGATATAGAGTTGGCTATCTCCTGAAGGATGACGGTTTTACCTGCCTTGGGAGGCGATACGATAAGTCCTCGCTGCCCTTTCCCGATCGGAGCAATTAAGTCGAGGACTCTTGTAGAAATGCTGCCTGCCTCCCCGGGAACTTCTAGATCTAAGCGTTTCTCTGGGTAAGTCGGGCGCAAGTTGTCAAACTGAACTCGCTTTCCACCTTCTTCAGGGGATAGGCCGCTCAGGGCTTCGATTTTCAGCAATGCAAGGTAGCGTTCTCCTCGCTTGGGAGGGCGAACTTGCCCAGCTATAGTGTCACCTGTGCGCAAATCGAAGCGCTTGATCTGGGACGGGCTAACATAAATATCATCAGGACCGTATAAGTAGTTAAACTCCTGTGAGCGCAAGAAACCGTAGCCTTCTGGGAGGATTTCGAGGACGCCCCCGCCTCGGAGCACTACATTAGAATCGAATAATTTCTGCTCAATTCTAAAGGTCAGGTCTTGTCTGCGGATACCTCTGAAGTTGCTGATTTCCAGCTCTTCAGCCAGGTCATGCAGTTCACCGACGCTCTTAATCTTGAGGTCTGCGATGTCCACGATGGGATTCCGTAGGGTGTGCTAATGTGGGCTGTGAATTAACCGCTTGCTTGATGTTAGGAATACTAAATAGCAAACGGTGAGTTACTAGACCTTCAAACTGGCCTTAGCCAAAAACAGCTCTCTCGGTTAGGCGAGAGTGGCCAGGGAAAATGAGATTTTGGAGGGTATCCTTATAGTACCAACGCGAGAATAATCAGCTCCTCTAAATCGGTCAACCCTAATCTCAAGGTCTTGCTTCGACTTTTCCTATTTTCTGGTAGCCCATCTCTGAGGCCACTGGTATCTGAGTATCCGCCAAGGTTAATTAGATGATTACTTCCTGGGGCCGTGCTGCCTTTACGGAACTCAACTTGTTGTCATGCATCCAGGAACGTTTATTCTGATGTGTTCTTGTAATCGAACTTGGGTTGTGGAGGACTTATATTGGCGCGTCACAATCGAGAAGGCCGGGGAACCGACCAGTTAGGTTTCAAGTATGCCATCAGCTATCAACCGGATTGGCTCAAACGGATTAGAGTCACACGACAGCTCAGGAATGGCCGACAGTCAACCAAAGGACTCTTCCGAAACCCTGCGTGTGGTCCAGAGGCTGACAGTGGTGACCGGATACGTGCCGGTATTACTTCCGATGATCAGGCGCTTGAGTTCGAGGTAGCCCTAACAGATCCGAAATCAGCTGTGAAAAGCATCAAGGTTGTGTATGCCTTGCCGGGTGAAGGTGATCAGATGGACGAAATCGAATTCGCCTTCGAAGGCATTTCGGAGCCTGCAAGTTAACTCTGATAAAGCTGCGAGAGTTGGTTGGGGGCGAAGTAACGAAGCACCTTATAGGGTTCCGCTTCCCGGTCATTGCTGTTGACTGGGTGCTCAAAGTCTGAGGTGCAATCCCGTATCCAAAGGACTGCGGGTGGTGTCGTAATCCGAATGATTGAAGGCATAATTCACTGCCTTGTGATCCGCGATCGTTATGGACAATGGGGCCTCCCAAAGGGCCATCTTGAAGATGGAGAGAGTTCCAAGCAGGCGGCTCTGCGTGAAGTCAATGAGGAAACCGGACTCTCCGATCTGGAGTTAAGCGAACAGCTTGGGGTTACAGACTGGAGTTTTCGTGCCAAGGGCGGTGTGGTCCATAAGTCAGGTACGTTCTACTTGATCTACTCTGAAGAGGGGGACCCCATGCCTCAGTTAGAGGAAGGGATCACTAAATGTGTCTGGGTACCTGCCCATGAAGCCTGTAGTAAGATCAATTACAAGAATTTGCACCAAATCCTACAGAAGGCTCAACAAGTCCTCACTAGAATAGGATTTGGGATGCAGATTAATGGGGAGCTAAGGCCCACTTTAGAGACGGACGACTTCAGTTGACCCCCCTGAGGGTGCGGTTAGACTTTTCCCGCTATGGCTGACCAAATACACGATATCACCGTCATCGGTGGCGGACCAACTGGTCTCTTTGCCGCCTTCTATGCCGGCATGAGAAGTATATCGTGCAGGATTGTTGACTCTCTTCCTGAACTCGGAGGACAGCTCACGGCGCTATACCCAGAGAAATATATCTTTGACGTAGGTGGATTTCCGAAAGTTCTCGCGAAGGATTTAGCGGTAAGCCTGATTGATCAAGCCATGCAGTTTGAGCCAGATATCGTGCTTGACGAACAAGTTGATGACGTAGAGCGAGTTGAAGGACACTTCGCTTTGCATGGAGCTGACGGAACTTATCTGACAAAGACTATCGTGATCGCAGGGGGGAAGGGTGCGTTTGAGCCCATGCCGCTGCGGTGTCCGGGCTATGAAGAGATGATGCACCGGGGCATAGAGTATGCCGTGGCGGATCCTGAGGTATTCCGCGGTAAAAGGGTCGTCGTGGTCGGAGGTGGTGACTCTGCACTCGATTTCGTTTTGATGCTAAAGGATGTTGCAGCATCGTTGACGCTTGTCCATCGTCGAGATGGGTGGCGGGCGCATGAGGTCACGGTGCAGCGTATGGAAGAAGCCGTTGCATTAGGCGAGATCGAACTCCACACCTTCCACGAGGTACAGGAAATTCAGGGTGAGAGCCACGTTGAGAATGTAACGATCTACGAAAACCGAACAAATGAAGAGTTGAGGCTTGGGTGTGATATTCTATTGTCCTGCCTGGGTTTCAAGCCAAACCTTGGACCGGTCAAGAAGTGGGGGGTTGAGGTAGTCAAGAATCGCATCACAGTAGATCAATTGATGCGCACGAATATCGAGGGGATATATGCGGCAGGTGACATCGTTAGTTACGAAGGGAAGCTAGATTTGATTGCCAGTGGCTTCTCTGAAGCTGCGATCGCAGTGAATCATGCGGTGCGCTATATCGACCCAAGTGCCCGGATGAACCCTGGTCATTCGACCAACATGAAGGTGTTCAAGAAATAGGATTCCAAATCTATTGAAGAGGTGATAGGCCTTCTAGTACTAGTAAAGATCCGCACTCTGCAGGGAAGATGTTAGGGAGATAATACGACATGAGTGAACAGAAAATCAGAGAGCGAGAGACTGTTGTCATTATCGGGTCCGGACCTGCTGCTTGGACAGCGGCGATCTATGCGGCCAGAGCACAGATGAAGCCATTTGTTTTTGAAGGAGCTGGAAGTCGGACGATGATTCCCGGTGGCCAGCTCATGTTTACTACAGACGTAGAAAATTACCCGGGCTTTAGGGCGGGAGTAATGGGCCCAGACCTAATGGTCGAGATGAGGGAACAGGCCCTCAGCTTCGGTACCCGTTCCGTCTGGGAGGACATCGTTGATATTGACCCCGGTCAACATCCTTTCAGGCTGCGCTCAAATACAGATACAGAAGTTCTCGCGGATTCCGTGATCTTAGCTACTGGCGCAAATGCGAAATGGCTGGGTCTAGAGAATGAAGAACGACTGGCACAGTCGGGTGGTGGTGTAAGTGCATGTGCAGTCTGTGATGGGGCACTCCCTCATTTCCGAGGTAATACTCTTGCTGTGATAGGTGGAGGGGACTCGGCTATGGAGGATGCGCTTTACCTAACCAAGTTCGCAGAGCAAGTCATCATCATTCACAGGAGAGATGAGTTTCGAGCCTCAAAAATCATGTCTGAGCGCGCTCTGGCTCATGATAAGATCCGTGTTGAGTGGAATAAATTAGTGACGGAGGTGCTTGGCGATGAGACGATTACAGCTCTCAGGCTAGAGGATACTGTGAGTGGTGAAGTGAGTGAGCTTGAAGTGGGAGGGATGTTTGTGGCGATCGGTCACACACCCAATACTGGATTCCTCAATGGAGTGGTAGAGCTCAAGGACAATGGCTACGTCCAGACACCCACAGCATGGCGGACTGAGACATCTGTGCCTGGTATCTTTGCTGCTGGGGACGTCATGGACGACTACTTTCGTCAGGCTATTACCGCTGCCGGGACGGGGTGTATGGCAGCACTCGAAGCTGAGCGTTGGTTGGCCCACGGTGGGGGCTAGGAGACACGAAAACCCCGAGCGACTAGCGTTAGCGGATTAAATAGTCCGTCCGTTCATCAAACTTATACTGAAGTTGGAGGTCCATCTGGACCCAAGTGCCGGCCTCCATCGATGGTTAGGATTTCCCCGGTTACAAAGTCCGCATCTGCAAGAAATAAGACTGCTTGTGATACATCCTCTGGTGATCCCGAACACTTCAGAGGTGCGGCTTTGGTTACGGCTTCCCATCGCTTATCAGACCAATTGTTAGGTTGTAGTAGGGCTCCAGGGGCGATTGCATTAACGCGAACTTCAGGGGCGAGTACTCGTGCCTGAATGCGTGTTAGATGAGCCAGGCCAGCTTTTGAGACCGCATGCGCTGGGAACTCAGTCCATGGTTGGAATGCCGAGAGATCCAGGATGTTAACTACGGAACCGCGACTTTCCGTTAACAGATTTGCTGCAGCACGAACAATGAGGTGAGGTGCGCGACAATTAAGAGCCATTACAGAATCCCATTCGTCCACACCTGATTCTAATAGAGAACTACTTTCAAAGCTTGCGGCGGAGTTAACTAGTAAATCCAGTTGACCAAACGCTTGCTTGACTGATTCGACCACTATATTTGGTGTGTTTGGCTCCCTGAGATCTGCCTGAATGAGTTCGCATCGGCACCCAAGGCCAGAGATTATTTTCTGTACCTCAACCGCCTGATCCATAGACGAGTAGTACGTGACAACGAGATCATAACCTGCCTCAGCGAGCGCAATGCTAATTGCTCGACCAATGCGGATTGCCCCTCCAGTTACTAGCGCGATTTTATTGGAGTTCAGATTACTCATTGAGACACTCATAATATCTGTAGGACCGCTCATGCTAGTCCTGTCACTGATCTTGAAACGGAAGGAGTCCTATGCCCGACCTTAACGGTAAGGTCGCAATCGTTACGGGAAGCTCCAAAGGTATTGGTTGTGCGATTGCCAAACACCTGGCTCGCGCGGGCGCATCTGTTGTCGTCAACTCACGCTCAGTTAACGAAGCGCAGGTGGTATCTGATCAGATTGGGAATGGGTCGATCGCGATTTCTGCGGATGTAGGAAACCCATCAGCATGCCAGCAGCTTATCAACGATACCATAAAGCAGTTTGGTCGCCTTGACATACTGGTGAACAATGCCGGCCTGGGCATCATCAAGCCAATCTCGGAGATGACGATCGAAGAATGGCAAATTCAAATCAACGTAAACCTTGGTGGAGTATTCTACTGCTCCAAAGCCGCACTGCCTCACCTCATCACAACTGGAGACGGATTCATTATCAATATTGCGTCACTTGCTAGTAGAAATCCGTTTTCTGGAGGCACAGCCTACAACGCGAGTAAGTTTGGGGTACTTGGCTTGACAGAAGCCATGATGTTGGACGTACGGTATGACGATGTTCGCGTATCGATTGTGATGCCAGGTAGTGTTAACACAGAGTTCCGCGGTCGTGAACAGAGCCTGGTACGTACCTGGAAGCTTGAGCCTGAAGACTGTGCAAGCGCAGTCATGCAACTCTTGTCCTATCCTCAGGAAGCCCATGTAAGTCGCATAGAGATGCGCCCGAGCCAGCCTAAGAAAGGGTAATCGAAGTCTCGGGGCGCTCCCCTTTGATAGCAGCCTCCTTTAGATTTAAGGAGGCTCTAGCGTGATAGCCGAGGCGTACTCGTCATAGTGAATCAATAATAGGAGGCAGCTCTCCCATGCCTGACGGATACCGCATTGAAAAAGACTCTCTCGGCGAGATGAAGGTTCCCGAGGATGCTCTTTACGGTGCCCAAACTCAAAGAGCTGTCGAGAACTTCCCGATCAGTGGTCAGTTTTTCGGTCGACGCTTTATCGAAGCCCTAGGTCTCATAAAAAAGTCAGCTGCCGAAACTAATGCCGAACTCGGAATTCTAGATGAGAAGATCGCCGAGTCGGTGGCGATCGCAGCAGCTGAAGTTGCAGAGGGCAAGTGGGACAACCAGTTCATCGTTGATATCTACCAGACTGGTTCTGGCACCTCTACAAATATGAACATGAATGAGGTAGTGGCTTGTCGAGCGTCCGAGCTTCACGGAGAAAAGGTGCATCCTAATGACCACGTGAACTTCGGCCAATCTTCGAACGATGTAATTCCAACGGCAATCCATGTGTCCGCAAAGGTATCAATCGAAGAGGAACTCCTCCCTGCGCTTGAGCATCTAAGTACTACGCTCACTGAAAAGGCAAACTTATTCGATGAAATCATAAAATCAGGCCGCACCCATTTGATGGATGCGACACCTGTAAGGCTTGGCCAAGAGTTCAGCGGATATGCAGCTCAGGTTACCAAGGGTATTGATAGGGTCCGATCTGCTTCGGCAGAACTGGAAGAGCTCGCTTTGGGTGGCACTGCAACTGGAACCGGGATCAATACTCATCCTGATTTTGCGAAAAAGGTGATCGCTCGGATCGCAGATGCTACGGGGATTGCATTCCGCGAAGCTGATGATCATTTCGAAGCGCAGGGTGCGAAGGACGCGGCCGTCAGCTTGTCCGGTGCGCTCAATACAGTTGCCACCAGCCTTATGAAGATAGCCGATGACATCCGTTGGCTCGGGTCAGGACCGACATCCGGTATCCAAGAGTTGCGGTTGCCTGCAATACAGCCTGGTTCTTCGATTATGCCCGGTAAGGTTAATCCCGTAATGTCGGAAGCGATGATGATGGTGTGTGCAAGAGTGATGGGGAACCACACCACCATCACGATTGCCGGGAGCCGAGGGAACTTCGAGTTAAATGTGATGATGCCTGTACTGGCTCAGTCTCTCCTCGAATCTATCACTCTGATCGCAAACATTTCGCGCACGTTTACCGATCGTTGCTTGGTTGGGATAGAAGCAAATCCTGAGCGAGCGAAGGAGTTGTTAGAAAAAAATCCTGCGATAGCAACAGCACTCAATCCTTACATCGGATACGACCAAGCGGCATTGGTTGCGAAGGATGCAACAGATCGTGGATTGAGTGTCAGAGAAATCGTGCTCTCTAAAGAGTTGCTCTCAGAGGACAAGGTGAACGAGGCCTTAGATGTTCGTAGCATGACAGAGCCGGGGTTGCCGGAAAAGTAAACGCCGTGTAGGTACTTCAAAGCTTCGAGTTTCACTCAAGAACTCCTTCTATCAACGCCCCAAACAACGGGCTGCGGAGGTGACCGATATGTTGCTAGGGCTGAGAGAATGATGAGTAGAGTCGGTGACGAACTGGGTGCTCATGTATCCGCAAGCGGCGGTGTTCAATTCGCTCCTGAACGGGCTGCAGAGATTGACGTGAACAACATACAACTGTTCACGAAACAGCCGAGTCGGTGGGCGGAACCAAAGATCGAGCAGGAAACAGCAGAGACCTTTAGGGCTGCTCGAGAGGAGTATGAAATCCGATTCGCAGGCGCTCACGACTCATATCTCATCAACCTCTCAAGCCCTGACAAACGTCTGTGGGGTATGTCTCAACGTTGTTTCCAAGGCGAACTTGAGAGGTGTTGTCTATTAGGTCTAGACTTCATGGTAACTCATCCCGGCAACGCTACGGATGGTAATGAGTCCGCAGGTTTAGAACGCAATGCACGTGGGGTGGCAGAGTCACTTAAAGCAGTCCAGGGCGCGACACAGATATTGCTTGAGCTAACCGCTGGGTCAGGCACAAGTGTGGGAGCTACCTTCGAGAACCTACAGTCCATTATCGAGCAGATACCGGATGACCAGCAACATAGACTTGGCATTTGTTTTGATACCTGCCACGCGTATTCAGCTGGCTATGATCTTGTAAACGACTATGACAGTGTGTGGGTGCTATTTGATAAGGTGATCGGCCTTGAGCGACTCGGGCTTATTCATATGAACGACTCGAAGCATCCGTTCGAGTCACGCAAGGATCGACACGAGAATATAGGAAAAGGAACGCTTGGCCCTGAGCCTTTTCAGCGCATTATGCTCGACGAACGCCTAGGGCACGTGCCGAAGATTCTCGAGACGCCCAAAGGTGACGAGGGCAATACAGCAGATATAGCAAACCTCGATTTATTGCGAGGTTTCCGAGCATCGGCCTAGAGCACTGGATTTTTCTTTTCCTGATTCTCAGCGGCTGGTCCTGGACTTCAGCCCAATCTATATTCTCCAGCGCGCATCGGGGGGTTCCATTATTGAGCCAATGCACCGAAGCCGGGACTGACTCTCAAGTCGGACGCTAGGCCCCGGAAGAGGGGAAAGCGGATTGCTTGAGGAGGTCACCATAGATTCATCCCGGGCTTCAATAACTCCCCCTCCGTTGTGCATGAGAGGGCCGGCGCCTACGCACACTGTGTGCAAGACGTCGGCCCTCTCGTTCCATAAGAATTAGGGTATGCCAGGCATGCATCTTAACTAGCGAATACGATGGATTTAGTCCGAATTACTAGAAAGGCTCACTTCAGCGCAGCGCATCGACTTTCTAGGCCTGAGTGGTCTGAAGAGCGTAACGCCGAAGTCTTTGGGAATTGTTCAAACCCTAACTGGCACGGTCACAACTACGAATTAGTTGTAACGGTCGAAGGAGCGATCGATCCAGAGACAGGATTCGTTATGAATCTGAGGGAACTCAACGATATCCTAGAAGATAAGGTGGTCTCTGATATGGATCATCGGAATCTGAATTTAGATGTACCATGGTTGTCCGAGACAAACCCGACAACTGAAAACCTGGCAGTCTCGATCTGGAACCGGATCAGTGAATCACTCCCATCAGGAGCTAATTTAGCCAGCGTTATAGTGAATGAGACGCCCCGGAACTCAGTCGAGTATAGGGGCCCCCCAAAGGATGGCAGATCATGAGCGATATTGCTGTTGAGCCTGCAGAGGTTTCTGATCTGTCAACTGCTTCATTTGAGGATTTGGTTGCCGAGATGATCCTGAGACTTGGCGATGATCCTGAGCGTGAAGGGATGCGTAAGACCCCCAAACGGGTTGCTAAGTCACTGGCGTTTCTAACCGAGGGGTATCACAAGCGTCCTCAAGAGGTGGTTGGTGACGCGCTTTACGAGCAGAGTCATCAAAATATGGTGCTCGTCAAAGACATTGAACTTTACTCATTATGCGAACACCATCTCCTTCCGTTCTTTGGCAAGGCTCACATCGCTTACATACCTGACGGACATATATTGGGGCTATCAAAGCTAGCTCGTTTAGTAGAGGTCTATGCCAGGCGTTTTCAGGTTCAAGAAAGGCTGACAGAACAGATCGCGCAGGCAGTGTGGGAGACTACCAGACCACAGGGCGTCGCAGTCGTAGTCGAGGCCTATCACCTGTGTATGATGATGCGTGGAGTTCAGAAACAGAACTCGAAGACTATCACCTCAGCTATGAGAGGAGCCTTCCTCGACGACCAACGCACTCGAGACGAGTTTTTGAGACTGACAACCAGCGCTCACGAACCACTCTGATGTCGGCAGGCCAGCTTCTTTCAAACCGCATTGCACTTATCACCGGTGCAAGCCGAGGTATCGGCCACGCTATAGCTACACGACTTGCTGAGGAAGGGGCGATCGTGTGGGGTATGGGTCGTGTCGAAGCCTCATTAACTGAACTGGCCTCTGAGACAGGTGGTGGCTCGCTTGTAGCAGATCTTTCAGATGATGCATCAGTTTGGAGTGCGCTTGAGAGGCTTACCGATGACATTGGACACGCGCCTGATATTGTTGTGAACTCAGCCGGTGTCTTTGGGCTCTCGTCTTGTGCTACAGAGTCGGTACTCGCGTTTGATGAAAGCCTTAGTGTGAATCTCCGGGGCACATTTCTGGTTGTGCGAAGTTTGCTTCCGGGAATGCTGGATCGTCGGAAGGGCTTGATTGTCAACATTGGTTCTGTATCGGGCCGGAAAGCTTACCCTGGGAATGCTGCATACTCTGCTTCTAAGTTCGGACTCAGAGGTTTTCACGAGGTTTTACTTGAAGAGATTCGTGGAACTGGTGTGCGTGCTACACTGGTTGAGCCAGCTGCAACAGACACTGCGTTATGGGATACAATAGATCCGGACAATGACCCTGCTTTGCCCAACCGGAGTCAGATGATGCAACCTGGGGACGTCGCCGAAGCGGTGGCATTCGTAGCGACTCGGCCCGACTCGGTAAGTATGCCCCTTATGCAGATTGAGCCGGCGTGAATAATCCGGCTTCTATTCTTGCCTTCCGATACTCCTATCGGGCCTTTTATTTCTAAGATTATTTTCCGGTCAGGTCATTGTGCATGTACTCGTTGCAGACAGGCTTACCTGCTCTAGGTGTGGCCCAGAGTTTGGTTTAATCCTTAGGGCTGACAAAACACATGACCGGAGGGTTACCGAAGGTGTGTTGGGATGTCCCAACTGCAGGGACCAGTATCCGATTACTGATGGATTCGGGGACCTAAGGGCTCCTCCTCGTCCTGAACTCCCGAAGGGACGAGCGGGAGATCCTGTGATCAGAACCCAGGAGGAAAGTGAGTACCTGTTGCCTCTATTGGGTATCATCCGGGACCCTGCGGCTGTGCTACTTATTGGTGGTCCCACTGTACTGGGTCCAGGCCTTGCGGCCTTGCTAGATGACATCCATGTGGTTGGGGTGGATGCAGATTTGGCAAGATGGCCTACTGACCCATCATGGAGCCGGATTGTTTCTCACCCAGGAATACCATTTTTTTCTCGGTCACTTAGAGGGGTGGTGATCGATGGCAGACTTGACCGAGATTGGTTTGAAGAGGCGGCGAGAGTGATTGCGCCAATGTCCAGAGTTGTTGTCGTCAATGCAGCTACAACCGCACCTGAGTGGCTTCAAGCTGCTGGGTTATCGATTATGGCTGATGAATCAGGAAGGGTCGTAGCCACAAGTAGTTGAGGTATCAAGAAGTTGCGTTTCTCTGAGGAAGGATCCTACCTTCTTAGTACCCTAAGCCTCATACTCCGACCGTGTAGCCTGCTCACAGATGGCGTTCTGGAACAAGCTTTTCGGCGGCGGCAATCCGCGGCACGTCGACTACTACAACGAAGGCCTTGAACTCCTCGCGGATAAGAACTTCCACGAGGCACTCACCTCTTTCCGCCTTGCTCTAAAGCAATCTGGGGGTGACACGGTCATCCTTCAGCAGATTGCGATTTGCTACACTCGGATCGGAATGATGGAGGAGGCAGCGAAAACCTATCGACATGTTCTCCATAGGGATGCTTCCGCTGCAGGGGCACACTATGGTTTAGCATTTATTCTTCTGAACAGCGGTGACCCCGAAGGTGCAATCCAGCACTTTGAGTTTTTTCTTGCTTGTGCGCCAGACGACCCAGAAGCAGATAGCCACGTTACTCACGCGCGCGCCACTCTTGCAGGTCTTCTAGGCGATCCGAGTGACTCTCTCCCCGCACCCCCTCCTCCAGATGAACTTTTCTGATACCCGAAGGATCGGGCTCCGTTGGTCCGGTGACGCACTGATTTTCACGGGAGGCACAGGAGATGGTCCTGAGATTGCCATAGACGGGGATAGTTCCCAAGGGCCCTCACCCATGGAACTCCTTCTCCTCTCTCTTGCGGGATGTATGGCAATCGACCTGAGGATGATCTTAGAGAAATCAAGGGTTCCCGTTAAATCACTTGAGATTGATGCTACGGGGGAGCGAGCGGGCGAGGTGCCAAAGAAATACGAATTAATTCACCTTGTTTGTCGGATTACTGGCTCTGGCGAAGAACATGAAAGCCAAGTGCAGCGTGCCCTTGATCTGTCACGGGACAAATACTGCAGCGTACTGCATTCACTTCACCCAGAGATTAGTATGGATATTAGGGTTGAGTGCACTTAGAGACGGATCACAGGAATATATATGACGACCCTTAGCTACTTCGCAGATGAGTCAGTTCTTCCTAGGTCGACACTGACTGAACTTTTTTTCAAGTCAGTTGACGAACACGGTTCTCGGGTTGCGTTTGAACGGATGGTATCCGACATAGAGTTGTCTGGTGTCGTATACAGTGAGGCTTTCTCTATAGTGAAAAGGGTGGCTTCTGCGCTGGGGTCTCAAGGCATCATTCGGGGTGACCGTGCGGCGATCCTCTCGGAGAATAGGCCTGAGTGGGCGTTGGCGGATTACGCATGTTTGTGTACTGGGGTGATCGATGTCCCCATTTATCCGACATTGACCTCTTCTCAGGTGGCTTATGCGCTCAAAGATTCAGGCGCAAAGCTTGTATTTGCATCCTCGTCTGAGCAGGTGGTAAAGGTGCTCGAGGCAATAGTGGAGTGCCCCCAAGAAATCCAGATCGTTGTATTTGATTCGTTATCTGAGATGCCTGCTGGAGTGCTTTCGTGGGAGGGATTTCTGAAGTTAGGCGCAGCGGCTCCTTCGTCGGCGGTATCCGATGAGGATTTTCGAAGAAGTGCCCTTCAAGCCCAGCCGGACGATGTGGCTACGATCATCTACACGTCAGGTACAACCGGTGACCCTAAGGGCGTAATGCTTACCCACAATAATATTTCTTCAAACGTACAGGTTTGTAGCAGCCTGCTTCCAATCGTAGCAGGAGCCGATAATACCATCAGCTTCCTTCCCCTGTCTCATATCCTGCAGAGGACTGCTGATTATCTGTTTTTCCGGACCGGTTGCCGGATTGGCTACCCTCGTTCCATGCCCACGTTAATCAAAGATATGGGGGTTATTCGTCCAACAGTGGTTGTTTCTGTACCGCGTATCTATGAAAAAATCTACAATAACGTGATGGGTGCGAGTGGGATCAAGAAAGCTTTAATCAACTGGGCGGCTGGCGTGGCAGATCGTGTTGCAGATCTGCGCCTTACTGGACGTGAGCCTTCAGGGGTGCTTGCACTTCAATATGGACTAGCTGACAAACTTGTCTTCTCGAAGGTGAAGGCTGGAGTGGGGGGCAGGGTGAGGCTCTTTCTGAGTGGCGGTGGGCCCTTGGCCCCGGTACTGAATCGCTTCTTCTATTCGATTGGCCTCACCATCCTTGAAGGTTACGGGCTCACAGAGACCAGCCCTGTCACAAACGCGAACACGCTTGAGCATTTCCGGATAGGGAGTGTCGGTAAGCCAGCTTCTGGCACAGAGGTCAAGATTGCTTCCGACGGTGAGATATTGATTCGGGGACCACAGGTCATGAAGGGGTACTATAACAAACCAGAAGCCACTGCTTCCGTGATCGATACCGAAGGATGGTTTGCGACGGGTGACATCGGCCACATCGACGGAGAGGGATTTCTTTATATCACAGATCGCAAGAAGGATCTCATAGTTACAGGTGGTGGAAAGAACATCGCTCCACAACCGATAGAGAATCGCCTAAAAACGAACATGTTTGTCGAGCAAGCTGTAATAATTGGGGACCGCCGCCCTTACTTAGTGCTGCTCATCGTTCCGGCCACAGAGCCCCTCCAGCAGTGGGCATCCCAAAACGGTGTCGAGTGGTCAAGCTTTGAAGAGCTCGTTACCAATCAAGAAGTGCTCTCCCATTTGGAACGTGAGACACTAGGGGAACTCAGTGGTCTCGCGTCCTTTGAGACTCCAAAAAAGATTGCGCTTCTATCAGAAGAACTCTCGATTGAAAACGGCATGCTCACACCTACTCTCAAGGTGAAGCGGAGTCTGGTTGAAGAACGTTTCAAGGCAGTCATAGAACAGCTCTATACCGGTGCTGTAGCAGACAAAACTGCATCCTGAAGCAATGAGTCCTACAGTATCGACTCAAGTCGTCACTTTGCTTACGGCCGCCCCTAGGATGGAAGAAGCTAAGCGGATCGCACGCACGCTTGTGAGCGAACGGCTTGCGGCGTGTGCCAATGTTATTCCCGGGGTTTCGTCAGTGTACTGGTGGGAGGGGCAACTGCAGGAAGAGCAAGAAGCTATGTTAGTTATTAAGACAACTGCAGCCCAAGTGAACGCCCTAGAAACCAGATTGGTTGAACTCCACCCATATGATGTTCCTGAGTTGCTCTCGATTCCTGTAACTGGTGGACATCCGCCCTATATTGCCTGGGTTAGTTCCGAAGTGGGGGGATAAGAGATGCCGAGTAAGGGCCCTAAAAAGAAATCGGTGGCTGAAAAAGAGGCCTTTGAAGAAACTTTATCTACCACCAAGAAAAAGGTGTCAACGAGGAAGCAAGCTGCGAAAAAGCAGCAAGAGAAACTTGCGGCTGCAGAAGCGCAGACCGAGCTGCTCCCGGCTAAGGGTGAGGATCTAAACGGTGAGCCTGGCCATGAAGAACTAGGCGAGGGCACATTCCCGCTGATACCGGACCACATTCCTCAGGAAGATGCTACAGCCTCCGCAGAGATATTTAGTCCGAAAGAGTTAGGGTCGCCGGATCAGGAAGGCACAGTCCAGATACCGGCCGAAGATCAATCTTCTGAAGACCTTGATATAACTGATACTAACGATGCGCTTTTCAGAGCAGAGGATTCGCCGCCTCCGGATGAGCGCCTGGGTCGAGCCCGAAACCTTGTCCAGGAGGGGCAGATTGGGAACGCGATCGAACTCTATCGCGATATTTTGGCCGATAGCCCTAGAAATGTTAAGGCGCGTAACAACCTTGGGGTTCTTTATGATGAACTCGATCATCCCGAATTAGCACTAGAACAATTTGAGGCAGCGGAGGGCATTGACCCTCAAAATGTCGAGGTACTTATCAACTACGGGTCGGCATTGGGTGTGCTGGCACGGTACGGGGAGGCCGAACATTTACTACTTCGAGCAGTAGCTATCGATCCAAACAGCGTGGCTGTGCGAGCGAGCGTAGGGATCCTCAGTTTTCGGCGTGGAGCTTATGCTGCCGCAGAATTGGAACTGCGCTGGGTTTGCGAGCAGGATCGTGAATCGGCACGCGCATTCTACTATCTTGGCGAAACCCTCAATAGGCTTGGCCAGTTTGATGAAGCGCTTATTGCTCTGGAGCGGGCTACAGTCTTACAGCCAAGAAATTCCAGAGCTTTCTACACGTTGGGACACCTCTATGATCGCAAGCATATGGCTGAAGAAGCGGTGCTCATGTACCGGCAAGCTCGGGCATTACAGCGGAAATAAGCCACATCTAATTGAGTTAACATGGTTGAATTTAGGGGTCATTAGACGGAGATATGGATGTTGGATTCTATAAAGAAATTCTTCTCCTCTTCCATGAGTCCCGTTGAAGAGTCTGATGACGAAGAGAACAAGAAGGACATCCGATTGGCGGCATGTGCCCTTCTGCTTGAGCTTGCTTACGCGGATGAAGAGTTCACGGAGGATGAGAGAGAGCATCTGGAGTCTGCGATCCGGAGGCAGTATGGACTCGAACCTGCTCAAGCTACACAGCTCATAGAGCTGTCAGAGGAAGCACGAGCGGGGGCAGTGGACCTATGGCAGTTTACAAGTCTGATAGCTGAAAATTACTCGGTCGGTCAGAAAATGGTGCTTGCAGAGATCATGTGGGGCTTGGTGTACGCCGATGGAGAATTAACCGATAAGGAGCAGCACCTGATGAGAAAGATTTCCCACCTGCTCAAACTCGAACCTGGATACCTGACCTTAGCTCGCAAGCGTGCAGAAGACATCAAAGATAGTGCGCTATAGATGACGAATAGTAACTCGTCTCTATTAGCCGACATGGGGGTGACAGGTTGAAGTATCCCCGACATATTTCCGCGTCTATCCCTCATCTCTCTTCCTTTTCTTAGCCATGAGTAATTTGGTGCCCGGCGGATACCTTTTTACCCACGCTGTATTCTGGCTGGTTGTGGGCCTTGTTGCAGTTGGTACTAATGCGGTCGCAATCATTCTGTCTATTGGACTAGGGTTGCTTGCCTTCGAGACTGTAACAAAGAATTAATTCTTAGCTTGCTATGATCCTCGCACTGAAAATCTTCGGCGGGCTTTTAGCTTTTGCGCTTGGAATATGGTTTGGGTTACCGGGGCGCTACTCCCAGACTGCAGAGGAAATCGAGGAAAGCATGGCTCGGGGTTCAGGACGCCGAAAGAAGGTCAAGCGCCACTTCACTCCAATGGCATGGCTTCAGCGTCATGTTAAAGTGTCTACTTCCCGGGAAGCCGGGTCTCGCTATGCACGTGGTTTTCGGGTGGAGCTACCCGACGAGTAATTCCGCAATTACCAACATCATCTTATAGCTCTCTTCTAACGCAGATCTGAAGAGAAGTATCAACCATCATCTCCTGCGATGGTTGAATAGACCTCGCACTGGAAATGAGAGCCCATCAATCGAAATTGTACCGACCACCTCGAACAAGGCTTGAACTGGCAGGACCGGACCTGATTCTGTACCTGTGACTATCTCTGAAGCCAAGACTTCTAGTGTCCCAACAACTGATGCAATCGGAGAGGAAAGGGTCCATGATATGGGTAGGTCCCGTCGAGCCGGCTGATAGGCACTCACTTGGACCCAATCGATTCTGAGTGATGGCCATTGTAATTCCTTAGAATCTAGCAGCCCCCACCCGCGGTAGTTCGGTGGAGTTTCAATATCATGCTCCAGATCTCCTTGGACTACGATCTGAACTGAGTCCCCCGAAGTCAAAAATGCCCAATCACCACGCGCTGGTGTATCAGATGAATTGAGGCGTGCCATATCAAGTACAATTCCATTCAATCGCTGTTCACCCAGATGGAGAGACGCCTCTAGAAGTCGTAATCGCTCTTCCCGCGGGCCGCCCCATCGGGCGACCGACCTACCAAGCGCAAGCTCAAGATTACGTGGTCCATCTGTGTAAATGATACCGTCTACTCTGTCGCTTTCTCCGACAACGATTCGAAAGGTTCCATAAGGAAGGATCCGGGCGGGATAGCGAGTTGGAGGGGTTTGCCATCGCTCAGCCAAGAACGCTTCCCACGTGCCGCCCCGGTTGACCCATCCGCGTGCTTCTCTGAAAACCGTATTCGAGTCCAGGGTCGTTTCCAGTAGCCAAGGCATCAAGAGTAGGCTGTCTGTAGTTGTTGTCATGAAAACGAAGTTTCTTTCATAAGATGGTCCTGGAAACCCAGTTCTGTTAACCATCGCTTGAGTATTCGATAAATCTCCGGCTGGCGCTGGCTCATCTGGATTGCACGCCGAGAGTAAGATCGCTAACGAAACGATAGCGACTTCAAGCAGAATGTTTTTCACACGTCCACCTAACTCTGATTTAGGATTTGGTCAGGGCGTGCAGAAAGTTCCTTATCAAGAAGACGCAGGAAGCTCAAAATCCTCCGGCGATTCCGACCCCAATCCCTTTTCCCTTGGCGGGAGGTAGACCTCAGGTCTACTCGGGTCTGACCATTCTCATCAAGCCCGATCGAGATTCTGACATCATCTTTATCTCTCCAGGGAAGCCTTAGTGCTTCTGCTACGATCACTCCAGTTTGGTCGTCGATGTAGAGTACGGACCAGCCTCGCATTTGTTTATTAGAGACTTTCAATGCTGATTTCCAGACTCCATCGAATGGGATTGTGTAAGTGCGCCCCCTAAGTCTCGGGTTTGTGGCTGACACATCAGTGTGAGCGTGATTGCCTGAGAGGCTCTGCAAAGTCCACTTCAAGGAACGAGGGAATCCGACTGCAGAACTGCAGTGTCGCCATATGAGGTCGGTGTTCTGGAGTCCGTCATTCTGTCACATCAGAGGTGGAAGATGAGTTTAAGATTATAAGAAAATGTTCAGCTGAACCTATCTATAGTGTGGCTTTAACCCCTACCCTGGCTACTCGGGACACGATGAAATCTCCGAGGATGGGAACGGTTGCATGACCTCTCCGGAAAAGGTGGGTATCTTTAGGTTGTACAATGGTGAACCACATTTGAATTTCGACGTTCATGCAAGAATCTGAATTGATTTACGACTGGAATCAGTCCAGCCCTGCGTTCGACTGGTCAAACGCTAAAGGCATCCAGTTAAACGATGAGACGCTTCGGGACGGACTGCAAAACCCTTCGGTCGTGGATCCGCCAATCGACGACAAGATTCGTCTACTGCACCTGATGGATCAACTGGGTATCCATGCAGTGGCCATCGGCTTGCCAGGAGCAGGCCCGCGGGCTGTAGAAGCTGCGACTGCATTGGCCAAGGAGATCACGGATACTGGACTGTCTATTCATGCGAATGCGGCAGCCAGGACCCTTATAAAGGATATCCGTCCGATAGTCGAGATTAGTCAGAGTGTGGGGCTCCCCATTCAGGTATGTGCCTTCATCGGGAGCTCACCGATCCGGAAGTATACCGAGGGGTGGGCTTTGGACCATATGTTGGAAACCATCAAGGAAGCGCTAAGCTTTGCAGTAGCGGAGGGGATGTCGGTGATGATGGTTACCGAGGACACAACACGGGCCAAACCAGAGGACATCAAGGAACTCTTCGGTCGGGCGATCGAACTCGGTGCGGAACGACTGTGCATTTCCGATACGGTCGGCCACGCTACCCCAGATGGAGTCAGGGCTCTGGTGCGGTTCGTGATAGAGGAGATCGTGCAGCCTTCAGGGATGGATATCGCGATCGATTGGCATGGGCACCGCGATCGTGGTTTTGGTCTAGCCAATGCACTTGCCGCAATCGAGGCGGGAGCCACCCGGGTGCATGCAACTGCTCTCGGACTCGGCGAGCGATGTGGCAATGCCGAAATGGAACTGCTTTTGGTCAATCTACATCTACTCGGTGGATACAAATCCGATCTGTCTGTGCTTCCGGAATATTGTCAGTTGGCAGCAGATATGTGCCAGGTTCCACTCACCCACTCATCCCCGGTTGTGGGTCGAGACGCTTTCCGCACCGGTACTGGAGTCCATGCGGCAGCGATCATGAAAGCCGAGGCTAAGGGCGACGCTTGGTTAGCGGATAGAATCTATTCGAGTGTTCCCGCGTCACTAGTTGGTCGAGAGCAGGTCATTGAAGTTGGGCCTATGTCAGGCCAGTCGAACATAAAGCACTGGCTCCGGAGGCATGGATACAACGAGGACGACCAGAATTTGGTGCAGAGAATTTTCACCGCGTCTAAGAAGACGGACCACACTCTTACAGAAGAGGAACTTGAGCACCTCTGCCGTGGCACTTGAGCCCAGTGCGTAGTAGCCAATTGCTCGTCCAAGGACAGTTACTCAGCAGCTAAATGAAAACGTTTGCCATTGATAGTGGAAAACCTGATTCCCAGGTTACTTCCGGGAGTCAAAGAATCCTAGTCGTAGAGGATGAACCTGACATTGCTGCTCTTATCGGCTACCAACTGACCCGCGCAGGTTTTAGGGTTGAGACTACTTTGAATGGGATTGAAGCTCTGAGGGCGGTGGGACGAGACATTCCTGACCTCATTGTTCTGGATCGTATGCTTCCTGGTATTAGTGGTGATGAGGTTTTGGGTCGCTTGAAGGATGACCCGGAAACGGGGAGAGTCCCTGTCTTAGTATTGACGGCTAAGAAGGCACAAGAAGAGCGTATTGCAGGTTTGGAGTTAGGCGCTGACGATTACTTAACCAAACCATTTAGTCCACGAGAGCTGGTGCTCAGGGTTCAGGCTATCCTGAGGAGAGTACCTGAATCTGGAGGAGGATCTGCGGGATCAAGAATGTTCCGAGTGGGTGCCATTCATATGGATGTTAGCGCGATGCAGGTCTCGGTTTTGGACGAAGATGTATCCCTGACGCCGACAGAGTTCAGATTGCTCCGTGCACTCCTAGAGTGCCGTGAGCGAACACTAAGTAGAAGGCAGCTTTTGGAAAAAGCTTGGGATGTTGAGGCTGATGTGTCGGATCGACTTGAAACACGCACAGTTGACATGCATGTGCAGCGCCTACGAGCCAAGCTCGGTACAGCTGGTGATTCCATTCAGACTGTGCGGGGATTTGGTTATCGCCTAAAGAAGGATCTGGAATAACTTTCCTGATCGGTATCACTAAGAATCCGAGTTTGTTCTCCATTGTATTTGATGCCCAACCTAGAAGTGCACTCGAAGGCGCTGTACCGATAAGGCCCTAGCCGTATGCGCATAAGGATCCAATATCCTCTCTTTGCCGCTTTCTTAGGCGTCATTGGGCTTCTTTTAGTCCTGATTGTGCTACTAGTAAGTAGTGGCCTCAGAAGGGAACTTGGATTGACGGTTCGGGAGGATTTAGAGCGGCAGCTCGCCCTAGGTGAATGGGTCGTCCAGGAAGCCGGATTAGTCGATCTGGATTCACTTGCACGAGAGATCACGCATCACATCGGTTACAGAGTCACCTTCATTGATCCTGAGGGCAGTGTACTCGGTGATTCTTACGTAGAACTAGAGCGCCTGCCTGAGATTGAGAATCACTACGACCGTCCTGAGGTTCAGGGCGTGTTAGTTGGTGGTGAGACCGTGAGTTTTGCGGAGCGCACAAGCGAGACTGTTGCCGAGCCACTTCTCTATGCAGCTAGACTTATCACACTCGAGCGCTCCTCGGTTGTGATGAGAATTGCTGCCCCACAGACTGACATAGCACGAGCAGTCTCCGGTATGCAGAGGACGATTGCTCTAGCTGGTCTGTTCGCCATGCTTTTTGCTTTGGTTGCCGCTTATATGATCAGTATTGCTCTAACGAGGCCACTGGTATTTTTGGCCAAGCGGGCGAGGCAGTTTAGCAGGGGCGATTACGCCGTGAGAGTTCAGGACGCAAGGGTTACTGAACTTCAAGATGTAGCTGATGCATTCAATATGCTCACTGATGAACTTCAGTCTCGGTTGACTGAGCTTGGGCATGAGCGTGAAGAAATGCAGACACTCATTGATTGCATGGCTGAGGGTGTCATTGCACTTAGTGAGGATGCCAGAGTGGTCCGTATGAATCGGAGTGCCCGTGCACTCCTCGAGTTACCAGATACACCAGATTTTGCTCCAGTCAACTCCGTGGTCAGCGACAACAAACTGCGCTCTGTCTTGGAGGATTCCGTAATCAGGCCAGGCAATTCAGATGAAGTTGAGGTCAATGGGCGACACTTACTGGTTTCATCTCGAGCCTTAGATCTAGGGGGTGCCGTCACAACGTTGTTAGATATCAGTGAAATTCGCCGGCTTGAGCAAGTAAGACGTGACTTTGTAGCAAACGCATCGCATGAACTGAAGACACCTCTTACCTCGATTCGGGGGTACGCGGAAACACTGCTTGATGATGACCCGCCCGAGAAGCTCAAATTGGAGTTCCTTACCTCGATTCGTAAGAACACGCTCCGACTGGAGCACCTAGTGGAAGACCTCTTAGATCTATCTAAGCTGGAATCAGGTGGATGGACTGGGGGCCGAGAGTCAGTGGCTACAAAGGAGGTAGCAGAAGAGGCATGGCAGGTGGTAAGAGATACCGAGGGCAAGGAGGGGATCGCCTTCGATATCTTTGGTGACCTCAAGGTCAAGGGTGACCGCAAGGGGCTATTTCACGTCTTTAGAAACTTGCTCGAGAACTCTATGCGGCATACCGATAACGGGGGCTCAATAAATGTTTCTATGGCCCTGAACCAAGATTCTATGGTTGAGGTGGTGATCTCAGATGACGGCGATGGAATTCCTGCTGAGTCACTGCCACGAATTTTTGAACGTTTCTATCGAGCTGATTCTGCTAGAGCCAGGGACTTTGGAGGAACGGGTCTAGGGTTAGCGATTGTTCGTCACCTAGTATCGGAAATGGGCGGAGAAGTTGTCGCGGAGAGCCAACTCGGTCAGGGGACAACAGTTCGGTTCACCCTGCCAGTGGAATAGGTCATTGTGCGGTTGTACGACACTACTACTAGAGAGATTCGTTGTATCTAGGATGTCCAGGGAGGACACTGCCTCAGAAGTAAAGGTAGGTCTGGACCTTAAATGAGAGAGCTGTGTCGCCTAGTTGGGGCGAGTAAATATCAAGGTTTGCCCCGATCTTGCTTTTGCCCTGTAGGTAAAACATCAACCCTGGGGTAACGACGGTCCCTGCATTCTTGCCAATAGCTGTGTCAGGGTCACCAAAGCTCACCCGCAGTAGAGGCTCAATTCCAGCCAACCGACCACTTTTCTCAGAGTAATACGAAGCCACAATCTGAGTAGTCAGAAATGTTACTTCATTTTGGTTTGAATCCAGAGATTTCCAGTTGTCTCCGCGGATTACTGATGCTTGGATGTGAGCGCCATCTCTCCAAGTCCCAAATTCTAGATCTGCACCCCAGGCGACGCCCCTTTCCGTTCTCGTATCCACCGACGGAAACAGATAGTCATGAACGCCCACCTGTGCAGAAAAGGTGACCTTATCCGATGCCGCGAGGCTGAGACGTCCTGAGTAGGATTTGGCATCATTTTCATCGGACACATTGATGCCAGTGCCGTTTGTGAGCGTAAGCTGGTAGCTCATGCGACCTGAAGAGCCATCAATCTTGATGCCCTGGTCTCGTTCGGCGTACTTCAATTTCTCTATAAGCCGTGAGTAAGAGCATATGCCGGATACCCCAGAACATTCCGAGACCCCTTCAACACGAGCATCTCGTTCGATGATTGAAAGGTCGGTTGAGCTCGATAGTTCAAAGATGTCGAACGCACGTTTGAACTGTCCCACCCAAACTCGGAACTTGTTGGAAGATCCGAGCCTCACGTAGACGTCTTGAAGGGCGATTTTTCCGCGGGCGAAGTCCGGCTGAACACGAGCAGTAACGAAATCGTTCACGGTGATATCAGCGATTAAGCGTACACGTCGCAGAAAGAAATCATTGTCTGCATCACCAACTGATGAGGCAGCATACTGAGCGTGCACCCTCCCCCCGACTTGGATCGATGATGCTCTTGAGGAAATCTCAATTTGGGACTCAACCACGTCAGGAACTGCAACCATGGCTAGCAGGAGCGTCAGAAAAACCTGACGATGTCTCATGAGTCCGTTATCTCCTTGGAGGGAAATCGCAACGTTCGCAGATGTAGAGGTTGCCACGTTGACGTCACGGATCGTCGGATATCGTGTAACGAAACCGTCACAGAAATCCGGGCATGTACTGATGATTCAGTGCTGAATTCCACGGAGCTCTCAAAGTGTACCTCGAATAAGCATTGACTAAGAGTAATAAGTTCTTGCTTTAAACCCAGATTTTGGGCTGATACGATCGATACATTGCTGATACAATTGAGACGTTGTAGGAGCGAAGTCTAGGTATAGCTTTTGGCATGAGTATTTATGTCATGACTTCTAGCGAGAGGGTGTACCTGTGAACCGCATGTTCGGAGCGCTTCTGGTTCTTCTTGTGGCCCTGGCCTGCGGAGGCGCTGATGGAAGACGCACCGTCATTCAGAATAAGGGCTCGGACACGATTGTATTTGTAGCTCTGGCCTGGGCAGAGAGCTACGGTGATATCAATCCTAGCGTTGCTGTGGCGGTCAGCGGTGGTGGATCTGGGACTGGGATTAGTGCAATGGTTAATGGGACGGTGGATATTGCCAATACAAGCAGAGCGATGACTGAGAGCGAAATTGAAGAAGCACGTAGCCGAGGGATCGATCCTATAGAGCATGTCGTAGGCTTTGACGCCCTGGCAGTATTTCTTCACCCTGACAATCCACTCGATGCGCTCTCCATCTCACAGCTTGCTGAGATCTATGGAGAGGGTGGTACTTACGAGACTTGGAGTGAACTAGGAGTAAGCATTCCTGGTTGCTCAAGCGATGAGATCATAAGGGTGAGCCGGCAGAACAACTCTGGGACATATGCGTACTTCAAGGAAGCAGTGCTAGGTCAGGATGAGTACAAGCCTGGATCGCTTGATATGAACGGATCATCAGAGGTGGTCGACCTAGTTGGAAATACGCCCTGCGCTATCGGATATAGTGGTCTTGCTTACGCCACGGAGATAGTAGAGATGCCCTGTATTTTGACTGACGGGGGGGACTGTGTGTCACCGTCGGCGGAGAGTGCAATTGACGGAAGCTATCCCATCGCGAGGCCGCTTTTTATGTACACTGCTGGAGAGCCGACAGGAATGATCAAGGAGTACATGGACTGGATTCTTGGTGAAGCCGGTCAGTGTATTTTGGTAGATAAAGGATTTGCAGCAGCTGGTTCGGTTAGCTGTGCATAGTCGATTTCTGTACTAGAAACCGAGGTATTTTTCAGAATGACACCTCAATATGAGCAGCGAATGCAGGCGGATCTCAACGAGGTTCGGAGAAAGCTGCGCAAGGTAGCCGGACTAGTCGAAAATCAAGTGAAAGACACCGTTCGATCGCTTATTGGATGGGATAAGGATCTCGCGAACAACGTGATCCTAGGAGACCGTCAGGTGAATCGACGGATCAAGGAGATCAACTACCTGTGTCATGCTTTCATCATCCGACATGCGCCGAGTGCGGGACACCTTCGGTTCGCCTCAGCGGTGCTCCGACTTAACGTGGCACTGGAACGGATCGGTGACTATGCCGGCACGATCGGAAGAGAAGTTTTACGATTGACGGTACGTCCGCCTGAAAGTGTCACGCGTGATGTTGAAATCATTGCCCAACAGGCAGGCCATGCACTGGGTGAAGCACTAACCGCCTTCTTTGAAGAGGATGTTGAACGCGCGCTGCAAACGCACGAGGGGTTGGTTCGCCCTGTAGATGTGACGTTGAAAACAGTGCTAGACCACCTAGTAGAATTGGCAAGTGACCGGGTAGTCCCACTACAGGACAGCTTTGCATTGGTTAGGATCAACAACTTGCTTAAGCGGGTTTCTGAGCAGGCGGATAACATCAGTGAACAGGCGATCTTTGCGATCACAGGAGGAGAACGCGACCCACGTATTTTTAGGATTTTGTTTCTGGGTGAGGAGAACAATCGGGCAAGTCAAATGGCGGAAGCTTATGCGGAGAAAGCTTTCCCTGAGAGCGGCAGATATTCGAGTGTCGGGGTCAACCCTGCTGGAACGCTTGACCCTGCCCTGGTCGAGTTCATGGATGAACAGGGGATGGATGTCAGTCATAAGAGACCAGCCCTTATTGAAGGTTTGGGAGAACCTGCCCAACCCTATCATGTCATCGTCGCTCTTGAAGAGGGTGTGCTAGAGCATATAGCTGAAGTTCCGTTCCGAACCATTGTCCTAGAGTGGTCAATCGATATCCCCGAAGGGTTCTCTAAGGGTGTGTTGGAAGATCTGTATAAGATGGTCGCAGTGCGCGTTCAGGATCTCATGAAGACCTTGGCAGGCCCGGATGCTCGCTAAGCGAGTCAAACGTTCTGCACCTATGGACCTTGATCACCGTGGGAGAGCTTGGTATATCGATAAAGCGGTAACATTCTTGGTCTTTGTGGGTGGGATTTCCGCGATCATCTTCATCATCGGGATCTTCGTCTTCATCACCAAAGAAGGTGCGGGTTTCATAGTGGGACCATTGAATGTCCGGGAGTTTTTTGCAAGCCTAACCTGGCGGCCAACATCCTCTCAGAATCCTAGTTACGGGGTTCTCGGGCTTATAGCAGGAACCGCTAGCGTAACGGGCCTTGCCATGGTGGTCTCGGTGCCGTTCTCACTCGGTGCTGCCATCTTCATCGGTGAGTTCGCTACAGGCCGACTCCGAGAGTCACTTAAGGTGTTGGTTGAACTTTTGGCCGCCATCCCGTCGGTTGTATGGGGCTTCATCGGTCTATCGATCATGAACCCTCTGATTATTGACATGTTCGACGTCCCGGTCGGAATAGGGGTCCTCAACTCAGGTATTATCCTCGGTCTAATGGCCGCCCCGATCATGACAACGATTGCTGAAGATGCACTCAAGGCGGTTCCGGATACCTACCGTGAGGCAGCTGAAGCCATGGGTGCCACGAAGTGGCAGGTGATTTTCAGAGTTGTACTTCCGGCAGGAAAGAACGGTCTTGTCGCGGCGGTTCTTCTTGGAGTAGGTCGAGGTTTTGGCGAAACAATGGCAGTGCTCATGGCAAGCGGGAATGCGATCCAGATCCCAACAAGCCCATTCGATTCAGTACGCGCAATCACTGCAACAATCGCAGCAGAACTCGGTGATGCCCCGGTTGGTTCGGACCATTACCGAGCTCTTTTTACTTTGGGAATCCTGCTTTTTGTGGTGACGTTTATCATCAACCTTACAGCAGACCTCGTTGTTAAGGGGGCGAGGAGAGCGTGACCTATTCTGAAGGGGATGGTGGAGTTTCTGGGCAGTCCCTGATGTTTGCGGCGACCCCGCTCAACATGCGTAACCATCGGCTTCAGTGGCTATTTAGGGCTCTCTTTGGTTTGATGACTTTGATCCTGGTTGTGCCCGTCGGGATTATTTTTGGGGTTCTGTTAGTTAGAGGCGGGCCAGCGATCTCTTTTGAATTCCTCTTCTCTTATCCTAGTGACGGAATGACTGCCGGCGGTATTTGGCCGGCGCTTGTGGGGACGATGTGGCTTGTAGCGGTCTCACTGATTGCTTCGGTGCCTGTGGGTGTAGCAGCTGCGATCTATCTTTCAGAATATGCGCCGGATAACTGGCTGACGCGGGGAATCAATCTCGCGATTATCAACCTCGCGGGGGTGCCCTCAATCGTACACGCGCTATTTGGGGTTGGCGCTTTTGTGATCTTCGCTGGATTCGGGACGAGCATCTTAGCAGCGAGTCTCACGCTCGCAGTTATGACACTACCGTTGGTTATTGTCGCTACCCGCGAGTCTCTCCAGGCAGTTCCAATGGCCTTTAGAGAAGCTTGTTGGAACATGGGTGCCACTCGCTGGCAGACAATTAGAACGGTCGTACTCCCTAACGCGATAAGTGGGATCCTAACCGGTGTAATTCTGTCAGTATCGCGAACAGCGGGAGAAACCGCGCCGATCATGTTTACTGGAGCGGCATTCTTTTTTCCATTCCTTCCCTCCAGTGTCTTTGATCAAACGATGGCGATGGCAATGCATTTATTCGTGATCTCAACTGCCGTGCCTGGTGCGCCCGATGAACTCAAGTACGGGACAGCTCTCACTTTGATCACACTAGTTCTACTTATGAACGCAGCATCAATCTGGTTCCGGAGTTACCTGAGAGGAAAAAAGAAATGGTAGCTACGGACGTGAAACTTGCCGTGAGAGATCTGGACATCCAATACGGTGGCCAGCGGGCTCTCTCTGGCGTTTCTCTAGATGTTCATGAGCATGAGATCTTTGGCATTATCGGGCCTGCTGGCAGCGGGAAAACGAGTTTTCTCCGGACGCTGAATCGGATGGAGATGCTGCATGAGAATATGACGGTCAATGGGTCTATCGTATTCGATGGTCATGATATCTCTGAGATCCAGAACGTCTACGCATTACGCCGTCACATTGGTGTCGTTTTCCCCCTGCCTGTAGGGCTACCGTTAAGCATCTATGACAATGTCGCACTAGCTCCGAGGCTCTCAGGAATTAAGGAGAAGAGTGACCTCGATGAAATTGTGGAGCAGTGCCTCATGCGAGCGGCACTCTGGGATGAGGTGAAAGATCGTCTTGATGCCCTTGGCAGCCTGCTTTCAGGCGGCCAACAACAGAGACTCACGATTGCGAGGGCGCTTTCCCAAGATCCCGAACTCTTGCTACTTGATGAATTCTCTATCGCGGTAGATCCGGTGACCACGATGCGTATCGAGGACGTGCTCAAGGAACTGAAGGAGGAAATCACTATCATCTTGGTGACAAATCTCGTGCAGCAGGCACGCCGACTTGCTGATCGCACTGCTTTCTTCCTGGATGGTCAGTTGATAGAGGTAGGAGAAACAGAAGCCCTCTTTAGGGGTGAAGCAAAAGACCATCGCACCTTGGACTACCTGGAAGGCCGCTTTGGTTGAGGACACCGCGCTCGCGATCGACATCCAGAACGTAAGCCTATGGTACGGAGATTTTCAGGCGCTTTTCGAAGTTGATCTTCAGGTTAAGCGAGGATCGATCACTGCGCTCATAGGCCCATCAGGGTGTGGCAAGTCAACACTTCTCCGCGCTGTGAATCGCATGAATGAGCGATTAGGTGATTATGTACGCACGACAGGGGAGATCCATGTCCTTGATCAGGACATACTGAGTGATGATGTCGAGTTGTCCCAGCTTCGGCGTCACGTAGGGATGGTCTTTCAGCGTCCTAACCCTCTCCCCCTGTCAATACAAGATAACGTGCTCTTTGCTCACCGAATCCACCGTGCCGATGAAAAGTTCAACAAACTGGAAGAGGACGAAATCGTCGAGAATGCGCTCCGTCGTGTTCTGCTTTGGGATGAAGTGAAAGATCGACTTGGTCGCGAAGCTACTGGACTATCCCTTGAAGAGCAGCAGAAGCTTTGTATAGCGAGACTTTTACCGGTCAAGCCAACCGTAATTCTTATGGATGAGCCTACTTCAGCGTTAGACCCCAAGGCGACTGCGGCACTTGAAGAACTTATCTGGGAACTACACGGAGACTATACGATCTTGATTGTGACTCACAATATGGCCCAAGCAAGACGGGCGAGTGAGGAGACCGCATTCATGCTTTTGGGCAGAATGGTTGAGCACGGTGTAACCGAACAAATATTTCTAGCACCCCAAGAAGAAGGGACCGCTGACTATATTGAGGGTCGCTATGGCTGATCAGTGGTACCCTACTTGAATCATCCTGAAGCCTAGGAGCTTGTGAATATTCAGTAGAATGGTGTAGCGCATTACTTACCTAGAATTGCTTCGCAATGTTTTGAGTGACTGTAAACTCACAGAGCAAAAGTCCTGTTGACATTGCGCGGTAACCTTTCCAGTCGATAGGGTGTCTTATGTCGGATTCTCCACTCCCGGAGACGGCCACTGACGCCGTCGAAGCACTCCTCGATGAGGTCACGACAGAACCCCAACCTCAGCCTGTCCTGCAGGTAGAGAGCCTGACTGGGAAAGTTGCGATCGTGTCAGGTGGATCGAGTGGGATTGGCCGTGCGGTTGCCTTGGAACTCGCGCGTTGTGGCGCTCATATTGCGTTTTGTTATCTGGATGACGGAGGTCAATCTCGTAGCGAAGCTAAAGAGGTAGCGAGTGAGTTACGACAGATGGAAGTGCAAGTGCTTTTCCGCTCTTGCGATGTAAGGGAATCAAGTGACGTCAATTCCTTCGTGTCGGAGGCGGAGGAGGAACTTGGGGGCATTGATGTCTTGGTGAACAACGCTGGGATCGGACGTGACGCACCGATGTGGCTTATGACTGATCATGACTGGGAAGCTGTGCTCCGAACTAATCTAGACGGCGCCTTTCACTTCACGAGGGCTGTAGCCCCCTCAATGCGCGCCCAAGAATATGGGAAGATTGTCAACATCACATCGGTGCATGGAATGCGTACCGAGTTCGGCATCTCCAATTATTCTTCGTCTAAGGCCGGTCTCATCGGCCTAACTCGCAGTAGCGCGGTTGAGCTAGGGCCGAAGAACATCAATGTGAATGCTGTCGCTCCTGGGTATGTGCGCACGACCAGACTCACCGAAGGTGTGTCACCTGAGATTCTAGACCATGCTCGTGACAGATCCGCCCTTGGGCGTTTGGGTGATCCGCAAGATGTGGCGGGCGTGGTTCTGTTTCTTTGCTCCGAGGCAGCCCGACACATCACCGGAGCGATCATCACTGTTGATGGCGGATACGTTCTCTAAGACTCATTGCCTATAGTTGCAATGCAGCCCATCATCCGGCCATGTCAATCCTGAGTAGGGTGGCCAGGGCCATCGATGGCTTGAATGAGAGGATCGGCGCCATGATTCGTTGGTTGTCGTTGGTCATGGTGCTCGTAGGAGCAGCAACTGCGGTTCTTAGATATTCCTCAAGAGGTCTGGGGCTTTCGTTCAATCTTACTCCTCAGACTGAGCTGCAATGGTACCTCTTTAGCCTGATTTTCCTACTGGGTGCAGCGTATGGGTTAAGACACGACGTACATGTTCGTGTGGATGTACTCTATTCGGAACTCAACTCCAAGAAACGGGCTTGGATAGACCTTATAGGGCACGTTCTTTTTCTCATCCCGTTCTGCGTTGTAATGTTGTACGTGTCATGGCCTGCAGTCCAAAATTCCTGGTCCATACGTGAAATGTCACCAGATCCCGGTGGCCTCCCGCGGTACCCTATCAAGATGGTGATCTTGCTCTCGTTCGTGCTACTGGTCGGCCAGGGATATAGCCAAATCTTGAAACAGGTAAGCATTCTGAGAGGTGATGGTGACCAGGAACCCCCAACTATCCACTCACAGCCTGAGGCAGGCTCATGAATCTGTGGGGACCCGCGATGTTTATTGGGGTCCTTGTTATGATCTTCAGCGGGTATCCAGTCGCGTTTGCGCTAGCTGGTACTGCACTGATATTTGCCGGATTAGCATCGATTTTTGGTCAATTCGATCTTGTGCTCCTCTACGCTCTGCCGGAACGGACATTCGGTACTATGTCGAACCAAGTTCTGCTTGCGGTTCCGTTCTTTATTTTCATGGGTACGGTACTCGAGAAGAGTAAGCTTGCCGAGCAACTCCTTGAGACAATCGGAGTTCTATTCGGTCGATTTCGTGGTGGTCTCGCCGTTGGCGTGATCTTTGTCGGGGCGCTGCTTGCGGCTGCAACCGGTGTGGTAGGAGCTAGCGTGACAGCTATGGGTCTTATATCGCTCCCCGTTATGCTCCGTAACGGATATGATGAGAAACTCAGCCTTGGGGTTATTTCGGCCGCGGGTACACTGGGGCAGATCATTCCACCTTCGATCGTCCTGATTGTACTTGGTGACCAGATGGGCGTCAGTGTTGGAGATCTCTTCCGCACTGCATTGGTGCCGGGACTCATCCTCACCGGAGGGTATGCAGCCTACGTTGCTATTCTCGCTTTCTTCAATAAGGAAGTTGCTCCAGCTCTACCCGAACACATGCGCTCTACCGGGATGGAGTTGGCTAAGCAGGTAGTGCTCTCACTTCTCCCACCGCTCATCCTCATCGTTGTCGTTCTAGGCAGCATTTTTGCTGGGATCGCTACACCAACCGAAGCGGGAGCGCTCGGTGCTGTGGGTGCGATGCTCCTCGCGATGGCCAATCGGTCACTGACCATGTCGGCACTTAGATCAGCAATGGAGGATACGAGCCGCCTCACGATCATGGTGGTTTTTCTTCTGATTGGCTCAACCGCCTTTGCTCTCGTATTCCGTGGCCTGGACGGGGATCTCTGGATTGAAGGTGCATTGACTAGTATCCCCGGCGGAGCCTTGGGCTTCCTCATCGTGGTGAACCTGGTGGTCTTTGTACTCGGGTTCTTTATCGACTTCTTTGAGATCGCATTCATTATTGTTCCACTCATTGTGCCGCCGGCCATAATCTTAGGTGTGGATCTTGTGTGGCTTGGAATCGTGTTCGCGGTGAATATCCAGACATCATTCCTCACACCCCCATTCGGGTTCAGTCTCTTTTACCTAAGGGGTGTTACTCCCCCTGAGATACCAACGATCTCGATGTACAAGGGTGTGGTCCCATTCATCGCAATCCAACTCGTTGTTCTTGCCGGACTGATATGGGTGACAGTTCCGAAATAACTAAGCGAGCTTCTGTCGACTGTTCGAAAGTGTCTCACGTCATGCGTGTCGGATGACCAAGGAAGAGCTCGCTCGCGTCTGGGTCGGCGGATACAAGAAATTGAAACGCGACCCAGCCTTCGGCCCTTGGGTGAGATGTATCGGATCAATCCATCTGCCTGTATCAGATGTCACACCCTTCTTTTACTTGGTCAGAGCGATCTGTCATCAACAGCTCGCTGGTAAGGCAGCTCGAACGATTCACGGGCGATTCATTGAAGCTGTGGGTCATGACGTCTCTCCAGAGAACGTTCTATGCTTGCCGGAGTCTACACTCCGCGCTGCAGGACTTTCGGGTAATAAGTTGGGTGCGATTCGAGATTTGGCGACAAAGATTCAGTCTGGTGAATTAGAGGTACATGATCTAGAGATGAGGTCTGATGAAGAAATCGTGAGCAGACTGACCCTCGTCAAAGGAATCGGTGAATGGACAGCCCATATGTACCTTATGTTTCGATTACACCGTCCGGATGTGTGGCCGGTAGGTGATCTGGCAGTGAGGGCAGGGTACGCCAGAGTGCAGGGTATGGCAGAGGATCTAAGCAAAAAAGAACTCAGACCACTCGGTGATCCTTACCGGCCTTGGCGCAGTGCAGCTGCTTGGTACTGTTATAGAGCGTTAGAGACTGAACTTACGTGATAAGGTGACTCGGGTAGGTACAGTCGCTCACGAGTTCCTACACTCATCCTGTTTCGATTTTTGGGAACGTAAACCTGGCGTACGAACCCTCATTCCCCGCGGAATAGGGAAAGGCTTGGTTTCGAAACGCACTGAAGGATTCGAAGACTGTTCGGAATACAGGATCAGCTGCTGCTTGCTCCTCCAAGTAGGCGTTTGATTCCCGCCATGCTGCTTCCATGATCTCTGACGAAAACTCATGGAGTGTGACACCATGATTTTGGATCAAACGCTGGAGTGCAGCTGGATTAGCTTCGTCATACCCGGCCAGTGTCCAAGAGAGTATGTCACCGCACGCGGTCTTTAAGATTTCCTGGTACGCAGTTGGCAGCTCATCCCAAGCTTCTCTGCTGATCATCAGGCTCGCGGTAGAGCCAGGCTCCCACCAACCAGGGTAGTAGTAATGCTTTGCAACTTGATGGAATCCCAGCTTCTCATCGTCATGTGGCCCAACCCACTCGGTAGCATCGATCGCTCCTCTTTCGAGTGCCGGATAAATCTCAGGGGCTCCGAGGACCTGAACTGTCACGCCGAGTCTCGACATGATTTCGCCGCCAATCCCGGGGATCCTCATTCTGAGTCCTGTGAGATCCGAGAGGCCTCCAACAGGTTCACGGAACCAGCCACCCATTTGCCCGGCTGTGTTCCCCATAGGAAAGCTGATGATACCGAAGTCTGCATAGATCGAATTGATTAGCTCGAGCCCGCCTCCGCGGGTAAGCCATGATACTTGCTGGCGCGGATCAAAACCGAATGGGACGGTCGTGTCGAAAGCCAACGCCGGGTGTTTTCCAGTATAGTAATACCCAGGGGAGAACCCACATTGCGTCGTGCCCTGCATGACGCTGTCCATGACTTGGAGAGCAGGTACGATTTCTCCTGGGGCATAAACGCGAATCGTGAAATTGCCACCAGTTGCTGCAGAAACCTGTTCGGCGAGTCGATCTGTCGCTCCGTACAGGATGTCGACACTAGGGGGATAGCTCGTAGCAAGCCTCCACTCTACACGTGGGCCACTCACTCCTCCGTCAACTGCTGCGGCTGTGCTCTCACTGCCACCACACGCGCCGAGCGCTGCTAATCCCGTCCCTGCACCAGCCTTCTTAAGGAAGTCCCGTCTCTTGATTGTCATCTCGCCTCGATCTTGTGTACGGCCACCCTCAGGTATTGGAGGGCAATGAAGTAACCGGTGACTCGGCTGCCGGCAATCTAGCGCTGAAGGCTCGTTGACCGGATCTTCAAGCACATGATGCCCATCAAGAGCCCTGCTTCGAGGTAGATATGCTAAGTATCCGTTGGCGTACTGTTCTATTCGCTTTTGTTGCCACCCTTGCTATCGCACCGTCCACAATCTCGACTCAGCAGGTCGAGTCGATCCGGTCTCAAGCAGGAATGGTGTCCTCTCAGCAATGGATCGCGAGTCAGGTTGGCGCAGATGTCCTGTCCTCAGGAGGCAATGCAGTTGATGCCGCAATCGCTACTGGCTTTGCTCTTGCGGTCACGCACCCGACAGCCGGAAACATCGGTGGTGGTGGTTTCATGGTCATCCGGTTTCCTAACGGACAGTCCACAGCCATTGATTTTAGGGAAAAAGCGCCACTTGCTTCGCACCCTGGAATGTGGCTCGATAAAAGTGGACAATACTCTTCTGAGGTTCATCACAGGTCATACAAAGCCGTGGGGGTTCCGGGAACCGTGGCTGGCTTTGACAAGGCCAATAGACTTTATGGTGTAGCCGCTTGGGCAGATTTGGTTCAACCTGCAATTGACCTAGCTGGGGAAGGATTTGAATTGAGTGAGTCTCTAGCAGGTTCGATTACACGTTTCGCGAGCAGGAGCCCTTACGAAGCTACTGTTAGTGCTTTTACCAAAGGTGGTGCACCCTACCAAGTAGGTGAGAGCTGGAGTCAGCCTGATCTGGCAAGATCTCTTGAGCGCATTCGGGATGATCGCCGAGATGGATTTTATCAGGGCGAGACTGCAAGCCTCATAGCGGCTGAGATGCGTCGTGGGGGAGGGCTGATCACCTTAGAAGACTTGTCTCGGTACCAAGCAAGAGAGCGCGCTACGATCCAAGGCACATACCGCGGTTACGACGTTATCTCAATGCCGCCACCGAGTTCAGGTGGAGTCGCCATTGTGACCATGCTCAACATTCTGGAAGCGTATGATCTTCTAGGCATGGGCCATAATAGTGCTGAGTATATTCACCATCTCGCAGAAGCTATGCGCAGGGCTTATCGGGATCGCGCTCAATTTCTTGCCGATGCTGATTTTAGCGATGTCCCTGTGCAGCGATTGACGAGCAAAGAGCATGCGACTTGGTTGCGTAGAAATATTGATTCTGAACGTGCATCGGTCTCCCATTCGACGGATATAGAGATGCCTCCTGAGAGTCCTGAGACAACGCACTACTCTGTAGTTGATGCGGACGGCATGGCAGTTTCGGTCACATATACCCTAGAATCTGGCTATGGATCTGGAATTGTGGTCCCAGGGGCCGGCTTTCTGCTGAACAATGAGATGGGTGATTTTAACGCCGGCCCTGGGCTGACGAATGAAAGCGGGCTGATCGGTACGGCTGCGAATCTTGCCCGACCACAGCAGCGTATGCTGTCTTCAATGTCTCCTAGCATAGTGGCTAAGGATGGAGCACTGATTGCAGTCATTGGAACACCAGGAGGGCGCACTATCATCAATACTACACTGCAACTCATTTTGAATATGGTGGATTTTGGAATGAGCATTACGGACGCTGTAGCTGCTCCACGAATTCACCATCAGTGGTTACCCGATCGAATACGAGTAGAATCCAATGGTATTTCGGCCCAAGTACAGTCTCAGTTAGAGCAGATGGGCCATATTGTTCAAGTAGGGGGTAGACAGGGATCTGCTAATTCAATTGGTGTTGACTTGACTACCGGTGAACGAATCGGTGCTCCAGATCCAAGGAGCCCGGATTCAGGTGCACGGGGTCACTGATTCCAAGGGTTGTGGGGGGCGCAGACAAGATGTTTCAAGATGCGAGTAGGCCTGCAGTCGGAGAGATGATGAGGAAAATGATGCTCAAATCGGTGATATTAATCCTTTCGGGGCTGCTTCTTGTAACCCCTGTACAGGCTCAGTCAAACGGCCCTTCGCACGCGGGCTTTGATCCGAATGCACCTCTTGGAGGCCACTACCATGAGGGCGAATTAGGGGACAAACTTCTCGGTCTTGAATCTGATCTCAAGTGCAACTGCGGCTGTGGCTTAGACCTACATTCATGCCAGTTCCAGATGCAGTGTGGCGTATCGCCTGTTTGGTCCAAACGCATCCGCGATGCGCTTGAGAGTGGAGAGACAGTCGAGGCGGTTGAGGCAGGCTTCGTAGCTGATTTCGGGACAACAGTTCTACTAGCACCACCAGCTGAGGGGTTCAACTTGGTCGGCTACCTTCTGCCTGTATTCGCGATTTTGGGGGCGGGAATGTTGCTAGGGTTGCTCGCTAGAGGTGGGACTGTGTCTGGTGCATATGTTCCGGTTACCGAACCTAGCGATGAGGATGTGGCGCGTCTCCGTGAAGAACTGCGGAAGCTAGATGAGGCAGAAAGTCCGGACTGGTAGAAGGACTTGCTGTGGCACCCCTTCAGTAGGGCAGGAAAATGTGAGAGCGCTGGCGCTTCAGTCGTTCACATATGTAAGCCAACCATGAGGGTCATCGTTAGTCCCTTTCACAGTTTCCCAGAAGTGAGCTTGTAAGCCTAGAGAGACCGGGCCAGCCTTTCCCTCACCAATGAAGATCCCATCCACACTTCGGATGGGGGTGACTTCAGTAGCAGTGCCTGTGAAGAATAGCTCGTCAGCAGTATAGAGGCTCTCACGAGGAATGTGCTGTTCTCTCACGTCATACCCGAGGTCTCGTGCCATGGTGATTACGGCGTCACGAGTAATCCCTGCGAGAGAAGTCCCATCCAAGAACGGACTAATTACGACACCGTCGCGGACTAAAAAGATGTTCATCCCACTTCCCTCGCTCACCAATCCATCAGGCCCAAGAGCGATCGCATCTCCGTACCCGTTCTCAATAGCTTCCATCTTCATGAGCTGAGCACTCAGGTAATGGCCGCCAGCTTTGGCTCGTGATGGATACGTGTTAGGAAGCGCCCGCTGCCAGGAAGAGACGCACACGTCTACACCATTCTTTAATGCTTCTTCACCGAGATAGGTACCCCATGGCCATGCTGCGATAAATGTTTCTACGGGGCTCCCAAATGGGTTGATTCCCGGGGATCCATAACCACGCAGTACCATCGGCCTGATGTAGCCGTTTGTGAGTTCGTTCTTTCTCACGGTTTCTAGACATGCGGCCTTGATCACCTCTACTGGATGCTCTGGTGACATCCGGTAAATCTTTGCCGAGTCCATCAAACGCCTTATGTGGGCGTTGAGTCTGAAAAGTGCTGGTCCATTATCGGTTTCATAAGCTCGGATTCCTTCAAACACCGAAGTGCCAAACTGAACGGCTGTTGAAAGGAGATGCAGGTTAGCATCTTTCCAATGGACAAACTCACCATCTCTCCAGATCCATTCAGCTTCTTGGAATCCAACAGCACCCATTAGACGAGCCCCTTGATCCAGCCGCCATCGACGGCGATTGATTGTCCAGTAACGTAAGATGCTTGTCCGGAACACAAGAAGGCCACAACCGCAGCCAGTTCATTCGGATCCGCAAGGCGACCCATGGGAATCTCGCGTTCCCAGCTTTGGTAAGCGCCTTCCAAACTAACACCATCACGTTCTGCTACGACTTCTGCTAGATGAATCAGTCTCTCTGTTCGGGTATATCCCGGGAGGACATTGTTTACTGTCACATTAAATGGGGCGACTTCGTTTGAGATAGTCTTCGCAAAGCCTGTAACTCCTGCCCGAATCGCATTTGATAGGATCAGCCCATCGACTGGTTGTTTAACCGAGATTGATGTCACGTTCACGATCCGACCCCACTTGCTCTCTCTCATGCCCGGCAAAACCGCACGGACCAGATTCACGACGCTCTCGAAGTTCTGAGCAATTGCGTGTTTCCAGACTTCGGGTGAGTGCGATTCGAATGGACCGGCTGGGGGTCCCCCAGTATTGGTGACCAATACATCTATCTTCCCAAAAGCTTCTTCAGTTTGAGCTACGAGTGAATTAACTCCTTCGGGATCCGTGAGATCGGCTGCGATACTAACAACGTTTGCCCCTGTAGTCTCTACGATTTCAGCCCGAACATCAGAGAGCTTGTCGGCTGAGCGGGAGTTGATAACTAGGCGTACTCCCTCCATTGCGAGTGCATGGGCAATCGCTCTTCCTAGGCCCTGGCTAGAGCCACATACAAGTGCCGTTTTTCCTTTAATTCCTAAGTCCATATCACTTTCGATCGAAATAAGTATCGGTGCCGTCTAGCCAATCCTGGCGGGGCGGGGAAAAGACGTCTACATCAAATGTGTCTTCGAGGGCCTCGGCTTTATGAGGAACATTCGATGGTATATATAAAGTCTGGCCTGCCGAGACGACCATCTCTTGGAAATCATCAGAGCCTTCTTCCCCAATCCAGAAACGCAGGGCCCCCTCAATGATCCATGTGAGTTGCTCATTCTCATGGGAGTGCATGGGCACGATTGCACCCTTATCTAGATGCACGTGAGCGAGCATCATGCGCTCTCCCGAGAATAGGCGGCGCTTGATGGTGTCTGTTACAGTTTCCAGAGGGATATCGTCCCATGGTGTGGGACGCAGTGGAGTGTCGCTCATTGTTTACTCCTGGTTTGCTTGGAGAACCGGCCAATCGGAACTCCAAGGTGTCCAATGTCAATGGTCAGCATAAGCTTTCTGTTGTTATTGATGGATCCTCCAATTTACCGAAGGGTAAACGAGCCCACTTTTATGGAGTGGATAATATGGATGATGGAAGCCCTAAGACTGATGCGGATTGGAGAGAACTCCTTAGCAGTGAGGAATACAGAGTTCTCCGCGAGCAGGGTACCGAAGCGGCTTTTTCAGGAAAGTACTGGGATGAAAAGCGGCCTGGAATCTATCGATGTAGAGGCTGTGGATCTCCTTTGTTCACAGCTTCTGCGAAGTATGATTCGGGTACAGGTTGGCCCTCTTTTTATGAAACAGTCGACAACGACGTGGTCAAAACTGAGACGGATAAGTCACTCTTTATGGCCAGATCCGAAGTACATTGTTCGCGGTGTAGTGGACACCTCGGCCATCTCTTTCCTGATGGTCCGCAACCGACTGGTCTGCGCTATTGTGTGAACTCGTGTTCACTTAAACTAGATCAAACAGAGGCCTCGCGGGACTCGTTGTCGAGAGATGAACCCAATAGTTCTTCTGGCGAAGTAAGTGATGGCTAAGGCAATACAGCCACGCCAAGAGTAAAACTCCCTACTTCAGTTCTCCAAAGCATCTCTCCAGTGCCCACATCGATTGCTACTACTCCACCGAGTGTCCGTGTGTCTCCCTCGTACGTCACGTACACTACGGTTGGGTCCTGACCAAATGCGACGCCATGTGGGTGCGGCCCAGGTAGCTCGATTTCAGTAGACCTGGCGCCGTCTGAAGTGATAATCGTTACGGAGCCAGAACCTCTGTTTGCGACAACTACAGGTGATCCGCCAGGAGCGACTGCTAACTGAGCTGGTTGGGTACCGGTGATTACTTGAGAGCTTTCATGAATGTCCTCATTGATCTCCAGCTTCAGGAGTTTACTCCCATTAGCCAACGCCACTAGAAGGTTTTTCCCTTCGGCCATCCAGGCTGCATTTAAGGGTCTGTCTCCCGACTCTCCGATCTTAGAGCGGTTAATTTCAACAAATCCGTCAGTTTTTATGATCACCAACTCATCACTGAGCGGACAAGTCACTGCTACACGATCTCCGCTTGGTGAGAAGACCGCATCATGAGGTGCTGGGCATAGCTTGGGGTTTGCCAGGACGGTCAGGTCATCAGTCCGTACGAAGGCCACGCGACTTTCCACTCCCCCTCCGCTTAGCCAATAGTCAGGAATAGCTGCAAGTGACCCATCAGGACTCAATCGGACGCGGGAGGCTCCATTGGCCGGTAGGGTTAATCTCCCGACCAAACGCAGTCCGTCTGATTCATATTTCCAAAAAGACGGTTCTCCATGTGACAGGGTAGCATAGAAATGGGAGCCATCTGGCGAGACGGTGACAGAGTGAGGCTCGTCGCGCTCACCAGGACGACGGTCGAGTGACAAAGAATCAGTCACTTGGCCGGTGCGAGCATCGAGTACGAAGATTTGGTCAGTGAAGCCTGAAGTGACAAGAAGACGTTCACCAGGAACAGGTGAGCATGCGGTGGCCAGAATCACCACTCCCACAAATACTCGGGATGTCACCCTAACCAGGTACTGGATCACCTTGGCGGCTCGAGTCCTACAAGTCCTTGGTTCATATCCGAGACCCAGACAAGACCTCCGTGAACCTGTGGTGCCCAGGTGCAGGTATCTCCGCTTCCTCGGTTACAAGTAGTACCAGATCCGCCATTATAGATGAACCCGGCTATCTCACGACCCTGATGATCTAGTTCTCCCAGCAGATCACCAGTGACATCTAGTGCTCGAATTCCGTTTCCGTACCAGGCCAGATAGAGTGTCCCGCTGCCCTCATCAAGCCAGAAGTTATGCGGTGTCTGACCGGGCACTCTAAATGTTGCCACCTCTCGGGGTTCTAGAAGATTCCGTAGATCTACAACGTGCATAATCCCTGGCGAGTCAAAATCTTCCTCACCAACGAAGACATAGCCTGATTCTGGCCAGTACCATGCGTTATGTGTCTGCCCACCGAGTTCTGAGAGCCTAGATACTTCAACGGGGTTTTCGGGTGATCCGTCCGAAATGCCGTTCCCAACGTCTAGGATTACCAGCCCAGCATTCCAATGTGAGAGAAACGCCAAGCCATCCCGTACGTAGACGTCATGGAGGAAGCTCTCTCCAGCCCAGAAACGAGCCACAACACTCGGATTATCAGGGTCAGAAATGTCGAGTATCCGGAGTCCGTTTCCTACGCCGTCCACGACGAGATACGCATAATCTCCTTCGATCCAGACGTTATGGACACCCGACTCCAATTCACTTGTGAACCGACTTACAACCGTGGGCTCGAGTGGGTTGTCGAGGTTTAGGATCGTGATTCCATTCTGGGCATCATCCGAGCCTTCATGGGTGATAATTGCCAACTCCCCGTCTGCCCTGACCTTGATATCGTTCACTACTCTCGCATCAATCTCAATCGAGAAACTCTTCTCTATAGCGTGAAGAGTTGTTCCAGAGGTTGAGATATCCCAAATGTTGAGGGTGTTACCGAAACTCGACTGTGTTCCAGTTTGTCGTGTGCCCCACGTACCACTGTACAGGACGTCCCCATGAAGCCAAAGGTCCGAGGTATAGCGCTCGACCTCGCGGCCAGTACGGGCCACAATGAATGAACCGTCAATGTTTCGATGCAGGATATCGAGTGCCAATGTGTCCGAGATGGTGCCAGCCTGTGCAATTACAGACATTGGTCCAGTCTTATAGCCGACAAATCGTCCATTTTTCGTAATGTATCCGGCTTGCGATGGCTGGACTGACCAGTATACAGGGACTCCCTGGAGTAAGGTGCCCGCCGTATCGCGAGCTTCTAGTGGTAAGTTGATTACGTCCCCAGCCCTAGGGTCAAAGGAAGGGGCTATGATCGTTACGCTTGTGACGGCCACTTCCAATTCGCTAAGAACCATGAATCGGACGGCAAGCAAAGCACTTACTTCTGGACCACGAGCGCGCACCCAAGTGTCGTACTCACCAGAGTTCATAGATCCATCTAGAGAAAGTTCCAAGGTGAGAAGACGCTCGTCTCCTGGATTGAGAGTAGGGACCTCGACAGGATCCAGTGACAATCGTGATCCTGGTACCATCGATCCAGCTAGGTCACGAATCTCACCTGGTATGAATTCCACCGGACCAATCGACTGCCCTCCTGTGTTACGGATCCATACCTGGCCTGTTCGCTCGAGTCCAAGCTCGAGGACTGGCTGCGAGAACTCGAGATATGGCGGAAGTTCAGGCTCAGAAACCCCACAAGAAGAAGCCAAGATCCCTAATGTTGCGGTAGCAAGCAAGCTTGGTTGGACCCGTATGATCAACCCAGGTCTCCTCTTCAATGAGACGATGATTACCTTATCAAACTACACCTATCAAGGAGGTCTCCAACATCTTGAGACGGTGTCTGATATGAGCTGGGCCGAATTGTTGGCCCGAAGATTGCGGTGGTATAGCTAGGTAGGATAACGTTCGCACAACGGACCTATGAGATCATGTTTCGGCTTAAATTAATGGTTTTACTGATTCTCACCCTCATAGGGTGTGGAGAACCGGTCGATTTAGTTTTGCCCTCCAGTGCTGAAATTGAGGCTCATTACCTTTATGACGGTCGTCTTGGCGCTGAGGTTAAAGGCAACGTCGCAGTGGTAACTGTTGCCCAGTCTGCGCGACAACTCCGGCGTGGAGGTACCCTGTGGGCGAAAGTCGGTCCTCACATTTTCCTTTTTAGTGAAGAAACCCAACAGCTGTTGAATGATTATCCGAGTCTGGCTGCCGTCAGAGTTATAACTATGGTCGGGGAGAGTGAGGTCGCGAACGTACTCCTGGGCAGGGACGCCTTGAGTGATATCCAGTGGCGCAGGGCACTCAATATTGCGGGCAGAGCACGTGTGAATGGTACTGGACGTGTCACACTTCTCCAGGATCTTGTCCGTTGGGGTGAAGACCACGCGGAGGAATACAACTACAATCCCAGGTACACGAATAGTAAATGAGCTGGGTCCTCTATGGGCCTGGTTAGGGCACTGAGAATAACTGAGACCTGATGTCGCAAACTATTACCGTAATCCCCGGGGATGGAATTGGTCTGGAAGTTACCCAGGTCCTTACCGTTGATATGGGTGGCGGTGCGTCGACCACAGAGTACACTGATGCCCTTGTTGGGGCTTTAGCGTAGAGAGCGAAGAGGGCGCGCAGATGGGGAGCGACGGCCCAACCTGGCGTGACCGATACCCGGAAGAGGTTACGTGCGTTCGTTGCCTAGAAGTGCATGATCAGATGTACCTAGATCGCTTACTCTGGTGCGACCGTTGCAGGATTCGGGCTCGGAACCGAGCCTCTTGGTGGGGTTGGGGAGGGGGGCTCGCATTTGGCGTTGGGGTTGCGATCTATGTTTGGACTGTGATTCAACCGACAGATCTGGTGATTGGAGGTTGGTTTGGTACGATCGCTGCGGCGATTTGGATCGGGTCGAAGGTCGCTAGAGAGATCATCTATGGCGGTATGCGATTTCGGAACGCACGAGCAGTTGAAGCTACACCACCTTCCCTTGGCTCACCCTAGAGCGCTACCCCTTAACAGAGGACGAGCTAGATTTCCGCGCACCTAACACTCTCAGAACGGAATCCAGACGATGGCCCGCTTCCAAGGCATCGACTTTTATGACCTAGACGACCTCTTCTCTGAAGAGGAGCGGATGGTCAGAGACACTGTGCGCGACTGGGTAGAGGATCGGCTGATGCCCGTCATCGGGGAGGCGTACCATAAGCGTCGCTTCCCGACCGAACTCATCCCTGAACTTGGGGAACTAGGCGTGTTCGGTGCTAACCTGCCAGAACAGTACGGCTGCGCTGAACTGAACAATGTGGCTTATGGAATCATCATGCAGGAACTCGAGCGTGGGGATTCCGGTGTGCGATCGTTTACTTCAGTTCAGGGTGCACTTGTGATGTACCCCATCTACGCTTTTGGTAGTGAGGAACAACGCACAGACTGGCTCCCGAAACTGGCTTCAGGTGAAGCGATTGGTTGCTTTGGACTGACTGAACCAGACTACGGTTCAAACCCTGCAGGGATGATCACTACCGCGAAACAGACATCAGATGGCTGGCTCTTGAACGGAGCCAAGATGTGGATCACGAATGGATCGATGGCTGACGTTGCAATCATTTGGGCTCAGACCGGTAACATTGGTGATGTAAAGGGTATCAGAGGTTTCGTTGTGCCAACGGACACACCAGGCTTTAGTGCAAAGGACCAGGAAGGGAAGCTGTCACTTCTAGCATCCGACACCAGTGAATTAGTCCTGCAAGATGTAGAAATACCTGATACTGCGGTCCTACCTGGTGGAAGCGAGGGTCTCAAGAATCCTCTTATGTGCCTGACGCAGGCACGGTACGGAATTTCGTGGGGAGCTGTAGGGGCAGCGATGGCTTGCTTCGATGAAGCGCTCTCTTACTCCAAGGAACGCTTGATGTTCGAAACCCCGATTGGTGGCAAGCAGATTCAGCAGGTGCGCCTCGCTGATATGCTAACCGGGATCACCCAGGGACAGCTTCTGTGCTACCGCTTAGGCCGCATGAAGGATGAAGGTACGATGACACCACAGCAGGTATCACTCGCAAAGCGCGCCAACTGTGATATGGCAGCAAACGTAGCACGTGAAGCTCGACGGCTCCTCGGTGCGAATGGAATCTTGGTCGAATACCACTCAATGCGGCATATGGCCAATCTTGAATCGGTCTATACGTATGAGGGTACCCACGACGTGCACTCCCTTATCCTAGGTCAGACTCTGACGGGTCTAAGCGCCTTCTAGGGGCGCCGGTCTACCTTGTGAGGATCTTGGTCGATGCAGATTCTTGTCCGGTTAAGGATGAGGTGTATCGGGTGGCTAAGCGTTACGAACTAGATGTTGTATTGGTCTCAGAGCGATGGCAGCGAGTGCCCAGTGAACCGTGGATCGAGTTGATTGTGGTGGAGAATGAAGGGAGACTCGATGCTGCAGACGATCGGATTGTCCAAGAGGCTAGCCCAGCTGAGATTATCGTAACTGAGGACATTCTTTTGGCAGGTCGCTGTCTAGAAATCGGGGCTAGTGTATTGAGCCCGAGAGGTCGAGTGTTCACAGAAGAGACAATCGGGGAGGCAATCGCCACTCGGACACTTATGGCAGAACTCAGGGAATCAGGTGAGATCACTGGTGGGCCTGCCCAGTTCGGAAAGCGCGACCGTTCAAAATTCCTGCAAAGGCTAGATGAAATCATCCAGAAGACACGCTTGAGGAAAGATTGACTGAATTCTGCACACGGATACCTTTCCGCTGCAGTCACTCCTGGCCACTACGCCCCGCTAGCTCAACTGGTAGAGCAACTGACTCTTAATCAGTAGGTTCGGGGTTCGAGTCCCTGGCGGGGCACTCAGATAAGTCAAAGGGAGACAGCCATAAATGACCGTCCCCCTTCGATTTCATGATTGTTCTACGTGTCTGCTACTTCCACTCCCAGGCCTTGTTGGTCGCGCTTCCATCTGGAGCTACCTCATACTCGCCGACCAAGCCAATCGTATTGAGATCGGCATACTTCTCCGATGTGCTGTGAGGGTGGAGCATCGTACAGAACCGTGCTGTATCACCTTCAGCAGGCCCAGACGATCCGTGCCCGATTAAGTGAATAACATCCCCATCCTGAGTGGTCATGACTCCTTGCCCATTCCCATAGATCGACCCGTCAGGTCTCGTGAGGGTAGTGTAGGTCCACATGGTGCTTTGCGGCACTCCTCGGATCGTTCCCGTAAGCTGAAGAGATAATTCTATATTCGTGCCAGATGCATCTGTTGAAAGGACTCGGGTCCCAGTCACTTGGCCAGCTTCGTCCAAGATGAGATCGCCTAAGGCCATCTTATTCCTCCTTATGATTTGAAATTGGGGAGAGCAGTCTACTCGCACACTGCCAATGTTCGATAGAGGTGGCCCGTCCTCCGATACCCCATCTCATACCAAGCTAAGGATGAGACACTTATGACAATCAGGACCTAGCTCGCCCGAGCGCACGAACTTCTGTAGCCCCCGTACGCCTTGCCGTTTCCTTCCCCTCTGCGCATGCTGGCAGCTCGCCCTTGCCCCTCTCCGTAGGACTGTTGGAGACACCATGAAGATCCCTGCTTTCTGCTCCGTTACCCCCCTAACGGCTGCCCTCGGCCTTATGCTCTTCCTGTTCAGCTTTGGTCCGGCTTCCTCCAGCACCGGCTGGCTTCTAGCGCAGGACGAGGTACCCATGCGAGGAGACAAGAAAGTCCTCACGATCGACGACTACGCGAAGTGGCGTTCGATCGGACAGACTTCCATCTCACCTGATGGCCGGTGGGTGACGTATGCCTACAGCCGGCGCGAGGTCGACGATTCTCTGTTCATCAAAGAGATCGACGGTGGTGATCCGGCGCTTGTGGTCCGCGGGAGCAACCCCGAGTTCTCGAAGGACTCTCGGTGGGTTGCTTACTATATCAACCCGCCCGAGCAGGAAGAGGGCGGTGGGCGTGGGAATGCGCGTGGCGGGAACGGTACCGACGGGTCTGCCCGCGTAGTGGAACTGCGCGACCTGGATACGGGAGAGACACGGAAGTGGGATAATGCCCAATCCTTTGCTTTCGCCGAGGCGGGGCAGGCCTTCATGGTAAAGAAGCGCTCCACTGATTCCGAAGCGGAGCACGAGGGCACAGACTTGATCGTTCGTTACCTCGACTCGGGTATGGAGGAGTTGATCGCGTATGTGGACGAGTACGGAGCTGATGGGTCCGGCGCGCGGTTGGCCTACACGGTTGATGGGCCGGATGGCGAGTCAAACGGCGTAAACCTACTCGTGCTCGACACGCGTGTCCGGACCGTGCTTGATGCGGAGCGCGAGGCGACTTACGTGCGCCTGACCTGGGGTGGGGACCCTGATGAACAGGTTGAACCTGCCCTGGATGCGTTAGCGGTGCTCAAGGGTAAGGACGACGATGAACTGACTGAGCGCGTAAACGCTGTCCTGCTTTGGCCCGCGGTTTCTGGCGGTTCAGGTCCTCTGGTGCTTGATCCGCGGCCTGAGGACAACGATGGAGCCGAAGAAGCCGACGCCGATGGGCACGGCTTGGCCAGTGACCGTGTATTGAGCGAAAAGGGCCCGCTGCGGTGGTCACCGGACGCGACTCGACTCTTTGTGCAGACTCGTCTGCAGTACCCGGCACCTTCAGCACTTTGTGAATCGAGTGAGAAGGAGGAGGGCGAAGCTGAGGAAGAAGGCGATGGTGAAGCTGACGCAGAAGATGAGGGCCCAACAATCTTGCAGATGGCCACACGTGTCTCGGACGACGGGCGTCCCCTTGGACCTGAAGAAGTTTCTGGCGGGGTCTGCCCAGAGTTCATTGCGGACGTGGATATTTGGCATGTCGGAGATGAGCGGATTCAGTCGATCCAGGAGTCGCGCGCGAACGCGGACCGCAACCGAACACACACTGGTGCCATCCACATCGAAGGCGGAGGGGAGCTGCGCTTCGTTCAGCTGGCCGACGAAACGATGGAAACCATCCAGATCTCTGAAGACGGGTACTCAGCCGTAGGTGCAGATGACCGAGAGTACCGCTCAGATTGGCGTCCGAATTACCAAGACCTCTACCTCGTCGAAGTCGAGACCGGTGAGCGCACGCTGATACTCGAGCAGCAACTTCGAACGCTGGGTTTCGACCCTAGTGGTAAACACTTCCTTTATTGGAAAGACCGCGACATCTGGAGCTATGACCTAGAAGCTCAAGAGCACCGCAACCTCTCGGCGGATGGGCCGGTCAACTTCGAGGACGAGCTGTTCGATCGCTTTGGTGAGAAACCGTCGTATGGCATTGCCGGATGGACCACGGACGGGGATGCAATCGTAATGCATCGCCACGACCTATATCGTGTCTCACTGGCCAGTGACGCAACGGAGAATCTCACTCAGGGCTTCGGCCAGGAGAACGAGACTCGCTTCCGCGTGATCAACACGAATCCTGATGAGAATGAGTTCGACCTTTCGAAGCCCTTGTACCTGTCAGCCTATGGGGAATGGACGAAGAAATCGGGATTCTATCGACTAGATGGTGGAAACCTCGAAGAACTCGTGTTCGATGATGCGCGGTATGGAACCCTGACGAAGGCTGAGGACACAGACGTCGCAATCTTCACAAGGCAGGATTTCGAGACCTTTCCGGACTTATGGTTATCTGACCTAGACCATGAGTCGCGAGTGCAGATTACTAACGCGAACCCCCAGCAGGCCGAGTACAACTGGGGCCGCCGGATTCTATTCGATTACTACACATATGACGGCATAAGGAAGCAGGGCACGCTAGCCATCCCTAATGACTACCAGGAGGGTGAGCGTCGACCGATGCTGATCAACTACTACGAGCAGAATTCTCAGAATCTGCACAGCTATCCGATACCCAGGTTCCAAGGCTCACCCAACTTCGCCGGATATGTGAGTGACGGATATCTAGTGATGCAGCCTGATATCCATTTCCGGATTGGGCCATCACACCAGCACATGCTTGAGTCGATCGAGCTCGCAATCGACGCGGTGATCGAGATGGGATATGTCGATCCAGATCGGATCGCGCTCCATGGCCACTCCTACAGCGGACAGGGTTCTACCTACATCGCAACCCACTCCGACAGGTTTGCCGCGATCGTCGCGGGTGCGGCTGCCACGAACCTCGTGAGTGATTTCAACGCGCTTTGGGGTGGGCGTAACAACGCGCACAACTACTCCATATATGGCCAAGGGCGTCTTGGAACTGATCTCTATAGTGACTTCGAACTATACGTCGATCAGTCGGCGGTGCACCACGCATCTGACATGAATACGCCGCTCCTCCTGCTCCACGGCGAGGACGACGCCACTGTGCGCTGGATGCACTCGGTTGAGCTCTATAACGGGCTGCGTTGGTTCGGGAAGGATGTGATTTTGCTGTCCTACCCCGGTGAGGGGCACGGACTACGTCAGTACGAGAACCAGAAGGATTTCCAGATCCGCACACGGCAGTTCATCAATCACCACTTAAGGGGTGCACCGACCCCTGCGTGGATGGAATCAGGCCGCACTTTCATCCAAAAGGAGCGGGCCATCGAGATGATGAAGAATGACGAGAAGGGGAATGGCGGCGGTACCGGTGGGAGTTGAGGTCCATCGCCGCCACTCAACCACCGCTCTCCATGAAGGAGGCTACTGTAGTGTCTTGCTCGGTGGATCCATCTGTTAATCCAGGTAGTAGGCTCCAAACAGGATCATCATCTCGTCTGAACTGAGAAAGCCAAAATTTATGGTGCTATTCGTATCGTTATTGTAGGTGGCCTGAAGCCTCAAGCCCTGACCTGCTTCCAGGGTTAACGTGGGATTCAGTTCCAGGATGGGTGGGTGTTCCCAGTCGTAAGCGATGTAGACCAGTTCGCCATCGCGTGGGCCGCCATCGATGAAAACGCGGAAGTCGGTCATATGCTCATGCGCGTGTGAAAAGAGTTGAAAGATCTGAACTCTTTCATCCACCACGAATGTCTTGGTCAACGTAGTGCTCGTCTTAGGAGGCAGGTTGATATCCAGGTTGTTCATGAAGAGGCGCTCAGCAACGTGTTCCACCTGTGAAGAGTCTACGGTGTGTAGGTTGGCGTAGATCTCACCTTGGATGACTTGGCTTGAGCGGTTTACATAGTGTGCATTTATGTCGAACCCGGTGCCCGCGGAGATACGCAGAGCCACACCCGGAGGGTAGTGATAGGTCATGAGTGGCCACTGTGTACCCGTCACGAAGTTCAGGTGTGAAGTGATCATAAGGGTACTAGGAATATAATTTCCGTTGGTATCACGTATGTCCCTGAAAACCTGAGGCTCTGGAACCAAGATTTCTGGGATGTCGTCGGAGAGGTCGTACAAGATCAGATGATGGCTACCTGGCCGCATCGCCATGTCTACGCGATTGACGAAGAGTGCTTGATCGTTGTTCAGCGGTTCGTAATAGAAGAATTCTCTCTCAAAATTTGGTGCTACATCCCATGGGCCCAGGTGCAACTGTATACCACTGGTCGGTACCGGTAGCGGTTCAAATTCAGGGGGCTCATAGCGTTCTGTATTATCCAGGATATCTAGGTCGACGACGTTTCCGGCAGCTGGTGCACCGGCCAGGATCCATTGAAGAACAAATTCTAGCTCACCGTTCGTGAGTGGTGGCTTGCCCAGGGGCATCAGCGCCCCGTAGCCCGGGTGGTCATCGAAATAGTGCGCTTGATTCGGGGCGTTAATCTTTTCCCACAGAAAGCTCTTATCGACGCTCGCCAATCCTTCTGTGCCCACAAGAGTAAGTCCGTCGGCTAGAGCTACTGGATTCTTGGGTGTGCGGTTTACGAGTTGGCTGTAAGCGACGCTCGACGTCAGTACGAGATCTGATTGTGTAGCGAAGGATGCCCCTGCGACGTGACATTCGACACAGTTCTTGTCGAGAATGACTGTTTGAATAACGTCCCAGGTGGAAGTCGCCTCAGGCTCCTGTGGCTCCGGTTCCAAAGAGTTGGAGCTGTCGCTGCAGCCCCAGGCTAGCAGGCCAGTCATTGATCCAAGTAGAATTCTATGAATAGGCTTCATAACATCACTCGACCGTGAGGTATTGCCATGAGATATCTGTTTCAAGCGAGTACGCTGCTGATCTTACTAGTAACCAACACACTATTTAATGGTGTTGAGGGGCAATTACTAAATATGCCATTGCCTGAGTTGCCAGAAAACCAAGAGATCTTGGTTTCTGAAATAACCCTTGTTCCCGGACAGGAATCCTCACCCCATCGTCATAATGCCCATGTTTTCGTCTATGTATTGGAAGGTCGAGTAAACATGCAAGTCGCGGGAGGGGAGTTGGTGACCCTGTCACCAGGCGAAATGTTCTATGAAGACCCTGATGATATCCATGTAGTTTCTCAGAATGCGAGTGACACAGAATCAGCTAAGTTTCTGGTACATATCATCAAGACTATTGGTATGCCAGTTACCACTCAGGTGGGCCCCCTAGACCCTGAAAGAACTTTGTTTGAAAAGAGCCTTAGACACTGAGGATTATCTGATGAACAAAGCCCTGTTACTTCCTCTCGCTCTGATCACTCTCGGGTGTGTTGATGCAGAGTTGCCGTTGACCCATGAACTCGTCGCCGGGCCCACCACTGTTGCGTTTGGTTACTATGATCCGACCAAGCCCGGTGTGCTCCGAATCCAGTCGGGTGACGTGGTTGAAGTTACGACCATGCTTACGAGCAGCCCCACGCGGCTTCAGCAGATGGGGCTCCCGGCAGCTGAGGTTCAGCCCGAGCTCTCGGCAATCTATGATGAGGTGACTGATCGAGGGCCGGGCGGCCATATCCTCACAGGGCCAATTCATGTTGACGGTGCCCGGCCGGGAGATGTCCTGGAGGTCCGGATTCTGTCCGTAGGGTACTCTATAGACTACGGATACAACGGCTGCAGTGGCTTCGTACGGGATCTGTGTGATGCTGACCGCCGCTCGCGCCTGATCCGGATCGACACCGAGAATGACCAGGCAGAGATCGCTCCTGGGATCGTGGTTCCGCTAAAACCTTTTTTTGGTAGCATGGGCGTAGCACCGCCGCCTGACTCAGGCCGCGTGAGCAGCGTGCCTCCCGGCCGTCATGCGGGCAACATGGATTTGAAAGAACTCGTAGCAGGGACGACGCTCTATATCCCTGTATGGGTCGAGGGCGCTCTGTTCGAAGTTGGTGACGGCCATGCGGCACAAGGTGACGGTGAGGTAAATCAAACGGGGCTTGAGACGTCTCTTGAGGGCAGCTTGCAGTTCTTGGTCCATCGAGACTGGACTCTCGACTGGCCACGTGCCGAAACACCGACGCATCACATACTGATGGGATTTGACCCAGATCTCGAAAAAGCTACAGAGATCGTTATTCGGGAGACTGTGGAGTTTCTTATGGAGCGGACGGATTTGTCTTCCGGTGAAGCTTACTCGGTGATCTCGATGGCAGTAGATCTTAGGATTACCGAGTTGGTGGACCAAAACGTAGGCGTTCACGCGATGGTGCCTAAGGAGCTACTCCAGACCGTTGGGACGGAGCGCGAACCATCTGGCCTATTGAACGGGAACTAACCGATACCTTTTGTCTAGATTTCCGCGCGCTTCAGTTTTCTTGATAGGGCTTCTCGGTTCACTAGCTTGTGCTTCGACGTCACCGACGGATTTAGAAACAGCGGACTGTGGCCATCGCGTTGATTCAAGCATCGTGAGCTTGGGTCAGAACGTAGTTCTTTCAGAGTCCGGAGAGATTCAACCGCCGCAGGGCCGACCGATCCAGGAAGGCTGGACTCTAGGACGGTCAGCTGAATCGATCACAGATCACAACAAACGTGAATATGCTCGAGTTGCTTCCTACATGATGCCAATTCGTGATGCAATTATGTGTGATCTTGATGAAACGAGCCTGACATTATGGCAGACACTCACAGCAATTTTACGTCTCAATAACATCAAGACAGTGCAAGATCTTTCGGGCACACCAAAAGAACAGGTCTACTCAAACGATGGTATTCATCAGCATTTAACGAGCGATGGCCCCGATTACAATGCTATGATGAAATATCTAGAAGAGTCTGAATTGGAGCTGAAGTGCTTGGCGTTCATTAATTTTGACTTCACCAACCCAGAAGGTGCGAACCATTGCGAAATTCATGGTCTAGCCCAAGGCTCAGGTCTAGTTATCCCATAGCCGTTCTGTTTAGAGACGCACAGGTCACAGGGGGCATGTGAACTATGAAAATCGTTCAAAAATTATTGATGGTGATTGGAGTACTTATCCTGATTCCGGTTGTTGCGATGGCTACTCTGTCGGTTTCAGCACGTAATTCTGACGGACCATCTGCAGTCTTTGCTGGCGGGCGCCTTGTGGCTGGTGAGCTGGTAACAGGCCCAGAGCCGGATTGGACTTTCGTACGCAATATAGGAACCATCGAGCTCCAACTCCTCGATCCCCCCCGGTCCCGCTTGATCTGGGTAGCCGAACACGAAGGGAAGATCTATGTCGTGTCTGGATACATGGGCAGCACTATCGGACGTCTGTGGAAAAGGTGGCCTGCGCAAGCAGAACGAGATGGGCGGGCTATCGTTCGTATTGATGGCAAGAGGTATGAGCGCCATCTCGTACGTATAATGACTGGTAGCGAAGTTGAGGGTGTAACTGCAGAATTCAACCGCAAGTATAGGGCTGGACTGACACCTGCTACGATAGAAGCAGGGACGACGTGGCTTTTCGAGTTGGCCCCACCAGATTCAGATGTTACCGGAAGCCTCAGATGAAAAAGTACCAGTGGATTATCGGTGGAATAATGATTGTCGTCGTACTCATCGTTCTATTCGTACCCGGTGTCGCCGAGTATATCGAACGAGAGCTATTGACCTGGCTCGTTAGCGTAGCCTCATAGAGATCGGTTAACCCCAGCAGAAAGCAGGGCCCAATAATCCTGTTAATGAGGCTGTCCGCATCTTGTCTGGCGCACCCGCTTAGGTTGCGGATCTCAAGGGTATAGAGTCAGAATTGGCCTAGCAGTTCGTTCTTTCCACAAGGTAGCAGTGGATCTCAGGTCCGCTGCCCAAGGGAGATCCAACGATGGGCGATAGAATCAAGCCGATTATAGGTGCGTGGGCCACGGGATGTGTGATCGCTTATGTCGCAGTCCCGAATTTCTTTAACCCTGCGATGCCTGAGCCAGCATTCCAGCCGTTGGTGGCTAACTTCTTAGTCAGTACAGTTCTGTACCAGATAATGGCGGTTCTATTCTTCGATTGGGCTGTCCAAAAGACCGGGCAAGCGATGCAGACGGCGTGGGTGATCGCGATATCTCAGATTCTACTTGTAGATATCAACTATGTGATAATTGGTCGCAGAGAGATGGAGCCAGCTTTGATTAGTCTGGTTGTAATCTTTGTTCTATGGACGGCTATTGCATTCGTGTACGACAAACTGTCCGACGCGGCCTAGGCTTTCTATTCACGCGACAGGTTACTAAGTGTTGAAGGGGTCCTGGCCGATTAACCGGCCAGGACCCCTTTGCCTACAGAATTAAGAAATGAAGAGAACTCTACTATTCGTTCTCGCTTTTATGGCAGTTGGTCGACTGACCCTAGAGGCTCAGGAACCGATGGAGCTCAACGAGCTTGTTCAGAAGGGTGACATATATCTGACACCGGAAACATTTCAACCGTACACCGGTCCAGTCTTTATCATGCGTAACCCAAGTATGGTTGGGCTTTGGTCGAGCTTGAGAAATGGGAAGTGGCATGGCCCTTATGAGCTTTACCATGATGAGACCGGTCAGTTGATCAGTAAGGGAGAGTTCAGGGACGGAGGCCGGTGTGGTGAGTGGCTGGAAGAGGGTGAGACGCTCAGTTACCCACCGTGTCCTACCGGCTAAGTTGCGGATCTACAGGACCCCAAAGCAGACTTAGGGTATGGAGCAAACCCCAGTAGCCAAAGATGGCGCTCAATCTCGGCGTAGCTTTCTCTCATATTTCTCTGGGATCGGAATCTCCTCCACGCTTATGCCCGGTCTCTTGTGGGGATGTATGCAGGAAGCCGAAGAACAGGAAGTTACTCTGGCGATGACGAGGACGGCGGCACAGGTGGCAGGCCTTGATTTCAGCGACGAAGAACTCGAGATGATCGTTGATGGGGTGAATCAGAGCCTTGAGCGCTTCGAGGAGATTCGTGCGACACCCTTAGAAAATTCTGTCATGCCGCCACTGCACTTCATTCCGATGGTCTCCGGTATGGAGTTCGAGCATGTCGAGGGATCTTTGCGCTTGGGAGAACGGTCACCTGTGACCCGGCCCACCGACCTGGAAGACGCAGCGTTCTGGTCGGTGACGGATCTTGCACAGTTGATTGAGTCCCGCCAGGTGCGACCCAGCGAGCTGACGGAGATGTATATCAGTCGGTTGAAGCGTTATAACCCAACACTGAACTGTGTAGTAACTCTCACAGAGAGTCGTGCTCGGACCCTAGCTGAGCAGGCGGATACAGAAATTGCCGAAGGCGGCTACCGTGGTCCGTTGCACGGGATTCCGTGGGGTGCGAAGGACATTATCTCAGCGCGTGGATACCCTACTACCTGGGGAGCGGCACCCTTTGAGAATCAATCATTCGATGTGGATGCCACTGTGGTTGAACGTTTGGATGAAGCGGGTGCAATTCTGGTAGCTAAGCTTACTACAGGTGAACTCGCTTTTGGGGACAACTGGTTCGGTGGACGCACAAACAACCCCTGGGACCCTGAGCAGGGCTCGAGCGGCTCTTCTGCAGGGTCAGGTGCTGCGACCGCCGCGGGGCTAGTGGGCTTTGCTATCGGCACCGATACTGGTGGATCTATCCTCTCTCCCGCGGTGCGCTGCGGTGTAGTTGGACTCCGTCCCACCTTCGGGCGTGTGAGCCGCTACGGTGTGATGGCAGCTGGCTACAGCCTGGACAAGATCGGGCCGATGTGTCGAACGGCTGAGGGCTGTGCAGTCGTGCTGCACGCGATCGCAGGCCCAGACGGAAAGGATATGTCAGTGCCGCGTGGTGTGCCGTTCAATTGGGACGGAGAGGCGGACCTAAGCGCGCTTCGTATCGGCTACTTTGCATCTGCCTTCGAGGAAGAACAGTCACGGCGGAGTGAAGAGGACAGGGCCAATGCCGCGGCTACGCTCAGTACACTGCGGGGGATGGGATTCTCGCTCGAGGCTGTAGAGATTCCACGTAACGACCTGACCTATTTCATCGAGTATGTCGAGCGGGCAGCCGGGTTTGCTGAATTCACACGATCCGGCCAGGACGAAGGGCTTCGGAGACAAAACCACCGTGGAGAGTTACGTGTGTCACAACTCGTGCCTGCGGTCGAATACCTGCAAGCCAACCGCATTCGCATGCTGCTTATGGAAGAGCTGGCACAGGCACTGGACGGAATCGATGTCCTAGTGGCTCCTTGGAGGTCGATCAATCCGCTTACCAGCATGACAGGTCACCCGGTCGTGGTGGTGCCTAATGGGTTTACGGAGCAGGTAACTCCGACGGGCATCGCGTTCATGGGGTCCATCTATGGTGAGGATACGCTGCTTGCGTTTGCCAGGGTATATCAGGAGGCTACGGGCTTCCACGAGCGGCATCCCGTACTCTGGGTCTAAAGTGAAGCTCTCTTACCTCGCCCTGATGTTTGCAGGCGTAACCCTTATCGCTCCGGTCACGGTGAGTTCCCAGCAAGGGGTCTGGAAGCTGGATGTGTCGGAGCCCCTGACTTACTTCATTTCCGAAGGCTCAAAAGAGTCCGGATTCAAGGAAGGAGATCGGGTCTTGGCCGAATGGGCACTTGAGGCGTGGGCTCGGCAAACCAATCCTTCTTTGGAAATGGTGCCTGGTCCGGAAGAGTTGGCGACGATTCGTGTCTATTGGGTAGCCGCGGGAGAGGGTATGTACGGTGAAATGAGAGCAAGGATGGTCGAAGGGCGGCTGGCCGCTGACGTGTTTGTACATCCGGACACTGAAAGCCTCGGACTCGATATTGCACAGAGGGGGAGGCTCGATCCGCTATTCAGGGATACCGTCGTTTATCTGACGTGTGTTCATGAGTTAGGCCATGCGTTCGGGTTACCCCATACCGGTGCCTTCTCGGACATTATGTACACGTTCCAATATGGCGGAGATTTTGTTGCTTACTTCATGCGCTTTCGGGAACAACTCGACGCTTGGGATGACATCAGGCTGGCCTCTCCGTTTTCCGGTGCAGATAGCGGTATGTTCAGGTTCTTGTACCCTGAAAACGGTGGCAGTTGAACTCCTACAAGGCAGGAACTATCTGATGAGATTCTCAGTGGTATTACCTCTAATTGTCGTTCTGCTTTGCCAGCCTCCAGATGGGATGGCTCAGGAATTAGAGGGACGGAATCTAGATGAGATGATTCAGTCGGGTGGGTTATTTCTGGAATCAAGTTCCTTGAATCCCTACAACGGACCTGTCTACAGGTTATTTGAGGGTACGGAAGCAAAAATTCAGCTTCGAGCAACACTACGAGATGGTCTGCCTCACGGCGCGTATGAGTGGTTCTATGAAGACGGGCGGTATAGGCAGAAGGGCACTTTCAATATGGGAGAAAAGTGCGGTGACTGGTTCGAGGATGGCACATTGGCCGCCTACCCGCCCTGTCCATCCAGTTTCGAAGACAGGAATTAGCCTCACCATGGTATCCCCACCTCTGAGATCTAGGACGCATGATGGCGCGATCTAAATCCCAAAGACTGAATCCGTTAGAAACCTCGGTCTTTGATCGTACGGACACAGGCGAGTCGACGATCAGCCCTCAGATTTACAACCTGATGATTGGGCTCGTACTCCTATATGGGTTCGGGGTCAATTACATCATGGTGCAAACCATTGACCCGCAGGTGATCGCGGGGATCAACCCATGGGTCTTCTTTGGCGGGTACTTCGCTTCCTGTCTCGCCGGTATCTACCTCTTCAACACCTCCTCTAACCCACTCGTAAGCTTCGTCGGCTACAATATGGTTGTGGTGCCGTTTGGGCTGATCGTCAATCTCGTCGTCCACCAGTACGACCCAGAACTTGTGCAAGCGGCGATCCGGGTCACGGCTTTGGTGACTATGCTGATGATGACGCTGGGTTCGATATTTCCGAGTTTCTTCGAGAAGATCGCAGGAGCCCTGACGTTAGCATTGCTGGCAGTGATCGTGGTGGAAGTGGTGGAGATCTTCATCTTCGGGATCCACCATGGCGTGATTGACTGGATTGTGGCGGGGATATTTTGTGGATACATCGGCTATGACTGGGCCCGCGCCAACAAGATTCCATATACGCTGGACAACGCCGTAGACAGTGCTGCTGCCCTTTACATGGACATCATCAATCTGTTCCTAAGGATCTTGAGGATCATGGGGCGGAAGAAGTAGGCACAGGGCTTGGCCCTCCGTATATGGGCCCCTGTCGTTTCCAACACACGGACAGGATAACTTGTCTTGAGTAGGGAATCCCTGTTACGAGAGCATACCATGGTAAACCGACGTGATTGGCTTCGAATCAGCGCTGCAACTGGTGCCGGTTTAGCACTTATGGGTCCAGCAGCATGTACGCCGAATACAGAAAGCAATGGCCTTAATCCCAAGCGCCTGCTGATTCTTGGTGGGACAGGATTTATTGGACCCCACACGGTTCGCTATGCCTTAGAGCGAGGACACGAGGTCAGTATCTTCACGCGAGGTCGCAGTGACACTGAACTACCAGCGGGTGTCGAGCACCTAATCGGTGATCGGAATGATGACCACACTGCTTTGGAAGGCAGGACCTGGGACGTTGTTTTGGACAACAATGCCCAGGACTATCGATGGGTACAGAAAAGCACAGAACTCCTGCAAGATGCGACCGATCACTACGTGTTTGTGTCTTCGATCTCTGCGTATGAAATTGAGGGCTTCGGTTGGGAGTACAAGGATCGTATCGTGATGGAGCCGATCGTTGATGAAAGCTTCACCAGAATCTCTCCCCCAGAAGGTTGGACAGACGGCGACGACGCACCCTATGGGTTGATGAAGACATTAAGTGAGGATGTCGTGCATGCAGCGTTCCCGGGACGCGCCACTGTTGTCCGACCCGGCCTCATCGTGGGCCCGGGAGATCAAACTGATCGGTTCACCTACTGGCCGGTGCGTATTGATGAGGGAGGGGAAGTGCTTGCACCCGGAAACCCCCTACATGCAAACCAAATCATTGATCAGCGGGATCTAACCGAGTGGATTGTACGTCTTGCTGAGAATGGTACTACCGGAGATTTCCACGGTGTCGGGCCTGGGTACAGGCTCACGATGGGCGAAATGCTCGAACAAATCGGGACCGTGGCATCAAACCCGTTCGAACTGACGTGGGTTCCGGAAGATTTCTTGGAAAGTCATGGGGTAGCCCCGTGGAGCGATCTTCCAGCTTGGATCCCTGGCGATGCCTTGATGTTTGTTACCTATGAGAAGGCTGTCGATGCAGGTCTGACCTTCAGACCACTTTCTGTGACAGCACGCGACACGTTGGAGTGGGACAAGACTAGGCCGGCGGAGGAAAGGGAGAACCGAGGTTTTGGTTGGAGCCGGGAGCGAGAAAGAGAAATCCTTCAGGCCTGGAATGCCTCTCAGGCATAGTCGCAACTCAGGCGACTGGAACGGCTTGGTGTCCGTACAAGGATTGCTGCTCCTTAACGAATGATAGTCTCCGGAACTCTCGTAGTAGAATCAAGAGTTCAAATATGGAGGGCTGAGATTGGTCTTTGTGCATAAGCTGTGTCCCCAGAATCGTAGACGCACCCTCATGTGGTTGGGTGTTCTGTGTCTTGGGCTGTGCCTGAATGCTCCCCCAAGCACGTTGTTGGCTCAAGCGGGTGACGTAACAGGAATTGTCCGGGATTCTTTGAACAACGAGACGCTCCCGAATGCGGCAGTCATGTTGGTGGGAGAACGCTTCAGAACACTCACTGATGAGTTTGGGCGCTTTACGCTAGTGAACGTCCCCACCGGAGAACACATTTTGCGGGTAGAGTACCTGGGGTACCTACCTCTTGAATTGGAGATCACTGGAGACTCAGCAATTCCTCTCTCCATTCTCATGAAGCCAGATGCTTTTGAGCTAGAGGGAGTTACGGTCGAGACGAGTACCGACATCATTCAGCCGACGGGGGAGATCAGTGTTATCAAGCTTTCTCCTCGAAAGCTTGCTACGCTGCCTTCGCTCGGAGAAACCGACATCTTTAGAACCCTGCAACTTCTCCCAGGAGTGAGCGGGACCAATGATGCAAGTTCGGGACTCTTCATTCGTGGAGGGACACCCGACGAGAATCTCGTACTTCTCGATGGTATGACTGTCTACCATGTCGACCACTTTTTTGGTGTCTTCAGTGCATTTAATGCTGATGCAATCAAGGATGTCCGTTTGTTCAAAGGTGGATTTCCTGCCCGGTACGGTGGTCGTACGTCTAGTGTCGTTGATATGATCGGTAAGGCTGGAGACAACGAAAATTTCAACATGTCAGCGGGCATGAATCTCTTGAGTGCCCGTGCAGTTACAGAAGTGCCTCTCGGGGGGAAGGGCTCATGGCTCGTATCGGCTCGGCGCTCCTATACTGATGTCATCCGGACCGGACTCTACAATAGCATCTTCAACACGCTTGAAGGTGAGGAAGAAGAGGAGCCTCAACCGACTTCTCAGGGTGGGCGAGGTGGCGGTCCCGGTGGCCGTGGGTTTGGCAACTTTCAGCAGCAGACGATTCAGCCTGATTTCTTTTTCTACGACCTGAACTCAAAGCTGAGTTACTCACCGACTGACTCCGACGTTGTTGCGCTCTCGGTATACGCTGGTGAAGACAAGTTGGACGAGTCGTCCCTGGGCAGTGAGATCACAACCCCCAATGGTCAGACAAGGCTCACCCCGGATCGGGTGGATGTCTCTGACTGGGGCAACCGAGGGGCCAGTGGTCGCTGGTCACGTGCTTGGGGTAGTCGCTTCACGAGCGATGTGCTTGTCGCTTATTCTGAATACTTCAGTGAAGCTGCGCTCGACGTGGAATCTACCCGGTTCGCTAGGGGTTTCCGTGAGGATAATGAGGTCACTGATTTTACCGTTAGGCTAGACAACACTTGGCGCCCATTTCAGGCGTCCGACATAGGGGTTGGCTTCCAATTTACCGATACCGAAGTGGCGTACAGCTTCCAGCGACTTCAGGGAGATTCAGTTCGTGGCGGATTAGACCTTGGGGGCACGGGAGCTCTCACGTCTGGGTACGCACAACATCGTTGGCTGCCTTCTGACTGGTTCGACGTAACAGTTGGAGTTCGAGTTTCGTCCTATGATCGAACAGAGAGCCTGTATTGGGAACCTCGTACCTCAATTCACTTCAAGCTTACAGATCTCGTTAGCCTAAAGGGAGCATGGGGTCGCTACTACCAGTTTGTGAAACGGATTGAGAATGAGGATGTTCTTGAGGGGAGCCGAGATTTTTGGGTGCTTGCTGGGGAGCGCCTGGATCCGTTGTTTGCAGAGCATCGAATCGTGGGGGCGAGTTGGGAAGACGATGACTATCTCTTTGATGTTGAGGCCTACGAAAAGGATCTCACCGGCGTTTCTCAGTTCTCTACCAGGTCCAGACGCAGGCCCGGGCAAGCGCTAGGAGATTTATTCTTCAGCGGCACGGGTGAGGCACGGGGCATCGAGTTTCTAGCTCAGAAAAAGCAAGGTCGTCTGACTGGATGGATCGGGTACACACTTGCTGATATCGATTACGAACTCGAGGCCTTCAATGATGGGAACCCTTTCCCAGCTAGTCACGATCAACAGCACGAGTTCAAGACCGTGGCTAGCTATCAAGCGGGCCTGTGGACGCTGTCTGGCACTTGGGTTTACGGGTCGGGAAGGCCCTATACGATCCCAGAAGCACAGTATCCGATAGAGCTCTTGGATGGGCGTTTACTTTCCTATATCCACGTTGGTGAAAAGAATGGCCAGCGGCTGCCAGCGTATCATCGTTTGGACGTAGCAGCTACGAGGCGTTTCGAGAGTGATCGGTTTTTCTATGAATTGAATTTGTCACTCTTTAACGCCTATGGACGGAACAACATCTGGTACCGTCAGTTCGATCTGGACGAACTCCCCATGATTGTCACGGATGTTAAGACACTCGGATTTACGCCGAGTATTGGACTTCGGATAGGCCTACGATGAGGGAAAAGATGATGCGGAATTGGCTTGCCGTGATTGTTTGTTTGCTAGGATTCATAGGGTGTGAGGGGGATCTAGAGTTTGTGGCTCCCGACCCGGACACATTTGTCATTCAAGCATTTATTTTTGCGGATGAGCCGGTCGAGTGGGTGACAGTAAGTGGTGTGCTACCAATTGACGCCGATTCAACTGAGGTAGCGCCGGTGATATCCAATGCAGAGATCACGATACTTAGGGGAACCGAACGCTTTAATCTCCAGTCCACGTCAGGTGAGCCTGGCCGGTACCACTATCCAGGTGATGACCTCGATATCCAAATTGGGGACGTGTTCCGCCTTGAAGCCACAGTGAATGGTCGAACCGCTACAGCGGAAACTGTTGTGCCTGTGGCTCCCGTCGGACTGAGCTTGTCTGCTGACAGCTTGATTGCTCCGACTTTCCCTCCGCAGCGTGGCCAGGGTCCTGGGAGTCTTCTGAACAGGAGAATCACAGCTAATTGGACGAATACAGGCGACCAACTTCATTTCATCGTGATAGACAATATAGAAGAGGCACCGCAAATCCTGCCGACTACAGCGATCTTCTCACGCTTCGCATCAAGGCTTATCCAGCAACCCACTGCAGCTGATAGTTCAGTGGTAGTGGTGCCCCTGTTGACTCACTATGGACAACACCGTTTGAAGCTGTATCGGGTGAACGAAGAGTACGTGGACCTATATAGGGGGCTTCAGCAGGATTCACGCGACCTCAATGAGCCACCATCGAATGTTCACGGCGCGCTCGGAATCTTCTCGGCGTTCAGCGCTGACAGCTCGTTTTTCGAAGTTCGCTAGGCTGCTCAACAGGAGATTCGGGAAGTATTCTGACCTATGTAGGGTTATCGCCGCACAATCACCGTCACGTCCTCATATTTGATTAGCCCGCCGTCATGTGCGAGCGCCCTCAGCACGTAGGTCCCTGGCTCACTGAACGTTGCTTGCACGGTCCATCTGTTGTCCGGTGGGATGGGTGGCGTTTGCCAACCAGTCGACCATGGTGAATTCCCACCGTCTCTGCGGTCCTCCCAAACCTTGGTCTGAGCGGGGTCAAACGTGACTTCGCCGGGACCCCTGTATCTGAACCACGAAAGACGCAGTCCAGTGGCTGAGTTAGGCACGAAATGGCTTTGGCCGATAGAACGTGACGAGATTGATTGTCGGCCCGGCTTCCCATCATCAATCGCAACCGCGCTCAGGGTAACTGGCTCCCCGATTTCCACGGTCATCATCTTCTCACTCTCCAACGTAAGCTCGGGCGGGAGATTTCCGGTCAGCGAGGGCCGGAATCCGGTTTGTCCTCCCGCACCGAAGTTGGCACTCATGACGACGGCATCGACTGCGTATGCAGGCCGAAGGGTTCCGTATGCTCGCTCGGTTACACCATTAGTTGTGAGGGTCCATACCACCTCTTTATCTCCGAAATCATCTGGAACATGAACCCGGAAGACGAATTGGTTGCGTCGCGGAAAGAAATGGGCGGGTTGCCCTCGGTCTGGCCCTCCGGGCTCAAGATAGTTCCCCGGACCAACAGGTACGTCGATCTGCTCTTCCCAGTTCCGGTTGTAATACCCGAACAGCAAATTAAACGAGCCGTCTGGATTCGTTTCGAATCCTTCGTATACGGGCGCGATGTTCTGACCACTGCTCGGTGATTGAGCGATTACCGAGAGCGGGAATCCCGTAGACACGACTAGTGCTAGAATAAGGTTGGTTTTCTTCATTTTCTGTCATTTCCAGGCAGTTGCTCGAAACCACAGAACGGACATCCGAGCATACCCTCACCCTTAGCTAAACCGAGGCGTAGCCGACGTTTTGCGATTTCTTCCGCAAACTGCTCGTCGTTGAGCGTGAGTCCAGGGGCAAACATAATTGCCATATTGTCAATTGATCTGTGCCCTAATCCACCCCAATTCCTGGGGTCAACCACATTCGTGTTGTTTTCAGTAGTATCGAAATAGGCCGTCACATGCAGGAGGGTGCCTCTCGGTAAAAGAGGCGCGGCATCTTCTGCGTAGTTGTAAACCTTTACCCAGTTATGGTCGTACCCTGCGCACGTTAGGGTCTCAGTCCGTCCACCCCAAACCGCTTCCATGCACATTCTTACACCTGCGGCGTGCATATGTGGTTCGAAGGTTGTGATTTTCATGTTCTGTTGCAGCGTGTGGAAAATGTGGACCTCTTGGCCATCCTGCATGGGCCGTAAATCGATTTCGCCATTGCCGAAATTCAGGAGCGTACTCCGTCGTTCCGGTTCATAACCTTTCGGATGGAACTTGAAGCCGAGCTGTAGATTAGCAGTTGTTTCTTGGCCATTAGCGTGCATATGTGCGCCCGGTATCATGAACTGTGTTCCAGCTCTCAACATCCGACCAGCCAAAGGGTCGAATCTTTCTGCATTTCGACCCACCTCATGTATTGGCCAACTGCCGTTCGGCCTACCGTTTTCATCTGTCGAAGTGATGATTGCGTGATGGAAAATGAATTTTCCTCCAACCCCCCCCTCGACATTGCTGATTTCCTTTACCTCCATCGCTGCTACGTAACGGTCTTCGGCCAATCCACTAGCTACAGGAGGGATCATACCCCACCAATCGGGAGCTTCTGCTCCCATCGTATACGGAGGTAAGTCAACAATCAGATCTGGGGTGCCGATATCCCATTCATCTTCAGCCGCAAACACACGAGGTGCCGGCATGTCATTCGGATCGCCATGGGGTGCACCATTGTCTGCCCATTCGGCGATCATCGTGATTTCAGCATCACTCAGTGAGATGTCATTCTGGTAGTCTTGGATGCCGACGTCTTTTTCAATAAACCAGGGCGGCATCACTCCCATCCGATCCCGAAGCATCGTTCGCTCCTTGATACGTCGGGCGTAAGGTCGCACCTCTTCATACGTCAGCAATGACATGGGTGCCACCGAATTGTGACGATGGCAATTTTGGCAGCTACGCTGGAGAATTGGCGCTATATCTGCGGTGAAAGTCACATCATCTGTCCCTGACTGGCTGAACACGTTCGTGGGTGTCATCAGCATTAGTATCAGGACTCCAGTCGCATAGATTCCGAGCCGCTTGGTATGCCTATGGTGATTCCGACAGGTATAACTCATCGCCATCCTCCTATAACTGATGAGGCCATATTCTGCTTCACTCTACCCGGCCTGCGTGAGTGGCCACTTAATCGCAGTGTGCAGATGTAAGTCAGGTAAAGATCAAGATGCATTGCGATTATCCTTTTCGGCAATCCAAAGACGAGCTATGGACGTGCCAGCCACTCTATGGTGTAAGTGTGCTTGTAGAAATGGCACTAGCAGGTGCAGGTTGTAGCAGCGATAAGCCGAGATACATGCATGAGAACTGGAGAGCTTAGATGCCGACTGATCGAAGAGATTTCCTGAGACTAACAGCTGCAGCTACCGGTGGCCTGGGTCTCGGGGTCAGCCCGGAATCCCTAGTTGCAGGTTCCTTTCATACATCTGAGCCACCTCCCCGAAGAGCTATCCGGATTCTCATACTTGGAGGTACCGGATTTATTGGTCCTCATCAGGTGCGCTATGCATTAGATCGTGGACACACCGTGACACTTTTTAACCGTGGTCGGACGAACACGCACCTCTTTCCTGGTGTCGAGCGACTCGTCGGGGACCGAAATGGACAACTCGATGCACTCGCGGGTCGGTCATGGGACGTTGTTATCGATAACTCCCGATCTAATCCGGAATGGGTACGCCTGGCAGCTGATTTTCTGAAAGATTCGGTGGGCCTGTATTTCTACGTTTCGTCACGCTCGGCCTATTCGGATACGAGCATCGTGCCGATGACCGCTGATGCGCCGACATACACCTACGAGAGTGCTGGCGTTAGCAGGGATTCTGAATCTTTGCCCTATGGGCTCGCGAAGGCACTCTCAGAGCGGGAAGCGCAACGAATCTTCGTAGGCCGCACCAATATTGTTCGTCCTGGACTCATTATCGGCCCAGGTGACGACACCGACCGCTTCACCTACTGGCCTGTACGTATCAACCGTGGTGGTGAAGTTCTTGCTCCCGGTGAACCTACTGATCCGGTGCAGATCATCGATGTACGAGACTTTACAGAATGGATGATCCGCATGGCAGAAGATGGCACGGCTGGAGTATTTAATGGTGTCGGGCCTAGGACACCTAGGCCGATGGGTGAATTGCTCTATGGGATCCGAGGGATCACTACTGCGGAGACGACATTCACCTGGGTCAACCTCGAATTCCTGACCCAATTAGGGATTCGCCCGTATTCACACATGCCAGTATGGAGGCCACCTACACCAGGATCTGAAGGTTTCGCTCGCTTCGATCTTACACCAGAGGTGGAGGCTGGTCTGACATTCCGGCCTCTAGCGGTCACTGCCCAGGAGACTTTGGATTTTCATTTCTCCCGCTCTCCAGAACGTCAGGCAGATCTGAGGGCGGGCATCTCCGCTGAACGAGAAGCCGAGGTGTTAGCAGCGTGGCACGCCCGCCAGTAGGGGAGCCTACTACCTGATAAGCGTTGGGGAGAGGCTAGTCGAAACCCCTGGCCCAAACCTTAGCGGACTCCGGTTAACTCCTGGCTCAGTGCCTTGAGATTAGCTCGGGCCTGCATATCGTAGGCCTGGGCATTTGCTCGTGCCGGTACTAGCCCCCGGAAAAATTGGCCGCCCTCAATTTCGTCAGATACTACCAGCTGCATCACCGCATCCGCGCCTTCATCGATCGTAGCACGGGGTTGAGCGCCCGCTCTCAGCACCATCCCAGTAGGCATATATGTCGCTGGATGAAGAGAGTTCACCATGATATTGGTGCCATCTAATTCCTCGTCCAGGTCGAAGGTGAACATGATCTGGGCGAGCTTGCTTTGGCCGTAAGCTCTCCCGCCGCTGAAGTTGTTTTCAATCATTACGTCATCGAAATCGATAGGGCTTTGAGCTAACGAAGAGACATTTACGATGCGGGAAGGTGTGCTCGAGCGTAGGCGAGGCATGAGCATGTGGGTGAGCAAGTAAGTGGACAGATAGTTCACTTGGAATCGGAATTCGTGTCCATCTTCGGACACCAAGCGCTCATTGGGTGCTGAACCAAAGCCCGCGTTGTTCACTAGAACGTCCATGCGCTCGTAGTCCCTCAGGAGCGATTCACCGAATTCTCTCGTTTGATCAAAAGAAGCCAGGTCAGCTCTGTAGAATCGTGCGTTGCCCGGACCTTGACTGTTGATTTCATCCACGACCTCTAGTCCACGTTCTTGACTACGTCCGTGCACGATGACGTGCCACCCCATCGCTCCAAGGCGAAGTGCAACCTCACGCCCCAGCCCGGATGTGGAGCCCGTGACAAGGACTACCTGCTGACCAGATGTGGGTTGGGCAGGTGCCTGGGCACTGACGTCTGGGGTGCCGGCTAGAAAGGCGCTGGGCAATAAAGCTAAGGCTAGGGTCAGCATGAGACCTGGGGATCTTGTCAGTGATCTTTCAGGGACAACATTGCAATCTTGATTCATGGTGCTGCGGCTCCTTGCCTTATCCGATTTAGCGTCATCATAAGAATACGGAGATTACTTTATTCTGAAGTAGACAGTCTAGGTAGTTCCGCCCATCCTTGCACCGGACTGGTGTCCTGAATCACGCCTACCGCGTTCGCAACTTCTGGTGAGGCGGCTACAGTAACCCTATCATGCAGCGCTTGGGCCCATAGCCGATGCTGTTTCGAACAGATGGCTAACCGAGGCTTAGCCATCGAGATCTGTGGCCTGCTAACTGCTTGGAGGTCCGCGTGCTAAAAGGGCTGATCGGCTACTTCGTTGACTTCAGGGATGACGAAGAGTTTAAGGGGATGCTGTGGGCTGCGGCTTATGGCTTCTTCATCATGTTCGCGTGGTACATCCTGAGGGCCGTGCGAGATGAGATCGCGGCCGAAGACCGGGGCAACCTCCAGTACCTGTGGACTGCCGTGTTCTTGGTCATGGTTTTGGTAGCAGTTCCAGCATACTCGTGGGTGGCGTCTAGGTATTCGCGTGGCGTCTTTGTACCTCTCGTGAATCGCTTCTTTATTGCTTGTCTAATCGGTTTTTGGGCGAGCCTCCTTTTCCTCCCAGTGGAAGCGCGCCCGTGGATTGATCGAGTCTTCTATGTGTGGGCGAGCATCTTCTCACTTTTTGTGGTAACAGTGTTCTGGGGTCTCGTAGCCGACTGTTTTGATAACGACCAAGGAAAGAGGCTTTTTGCCTTCATCGCTGTAGGGGTCTCTCTCGGAGGGATTTTTGGGCCGCTGGTTGGAGTCTTTTTGGCAGAACAGGTGCCAGTGTTCACCCTCCTTTTGATTTCGTGTGTGCCGCTTGAGATAGCTTCATGGTTTGCTGGGGCGTTGCACCGAAACTTTGAAACCGGTGGAGTTGAGGCTGTAGGTGAGTCAGGTCGGCCGCTTTCTGGTGGAGCATGGTCGGGGATGAAAGCAGTCTTCGCTTCGCCGTATCTCACGGGCATCGCCGCCTTTATCGCATTAATGACATTCGCGTCTACCGTTCTTTACTTCGCACAGTCTGACATTGTGTACGAAGTAATGACTGATCGAGGTGAACGCAGAGCCTTTCTGTCGAAAATTGATCTGACCGTCAACATCCTAACGATTCTCTTCGAGGTGTATCTGACTGCGCGGATCTTACGCTGGCTAAATGTGGGGGTGACCCTGGCGTTGATCCCTGTGGCAATGTTTGTGGGCTTTGTTGCTTTAGGAGTCTATCCCACTCTGGTGACTCTAATGGTGGTTCAGGTGATCTATCGCGCGGGCCGTTACGGTATTACGAAACCAGCTCGGGAAGTGTTGTTCACTGTGGTACCACGTGAGGAAAAGTATAAATCCAAAGCCTTTATTGATGCAGCAGTGTACCGGGGCGGTGACTTGGTCAGTGGTTGGATCTACGCTGGACTTGGTACGTTTATTGGGCTTTCACTCGGTACTATTGCCCTGATCGCAGCTCCTGTCATGGGTGTCTGGGCGATAGTTGCAATCGGCATCGGTGCACGCGGTGATGCTATGGCTGTGAGCGATGGAGATGACTTGGGTGACGCAGTTTCTGTCGGCTGAATCCGCAGATCGTAAGCTGCGTATCTGGCACTTTTTTAGGCTTTGCCGATGACACATACACGACGCCTTGTATTTCTCATTGTAGTTCTCGCGTCATGGGCTGTGCCGAATGCTCTGAAGAGTCAGAACATCGATGGTGTGTCGGAATCACTCCTCCGGGAAGTAATGCCTGAGGCGGATCTCTTTTCCCCAGCGACGGGGGATCCTCTCGTAAAGCAGGCATATCGGGGTCAGGAACTCATCGGATACGTCTTCATCACCTCTGATTTGCCTCCCGAGGAGTACGGTTATAGCGGTACGATCGAGACATTGGTCGGGATGAAGCTGGACGGGACGGTCACGGGTATCAGAGTGACTAATTACCGTGAATCGTACATGCGCAGCATGGGCGATTTTCTTCGGCGGCCGGGCTTCCAGGAACAATACACAGGGAAGTACGTCGGCGAAGCATTTCGTGTGGGTGGAGATGTCGACGGGATCTCTCAGGTTTCCATCAGCGTCCGAGCACTTTCCCGTGGCATACGCAACGCAGCCCGTCGTGTTGCAAATGCCTACTCGTTTGAGGTCGAATTACCAACGGGTACGGTAGAAGATGTGGTAGGACTGTCTTGGTTCGAGCTTCGCCGTCGAGGTGTTGTCGAGCGGTTTGAGGTGACTGAGTCAGGAGAGGGATCTGCTGGCATCTCTATTGCTCACATGTGGAGCGATAGGGTTGGAGAGTATCTCTTGGGTGAAGAGATGTACCAGCGCGCTTTAGCTTCTGTTGAAAGGCGTGGAGGTGCGGATCATCTCATGCTCTACACAGTGGATGGGCCGCGTCTCCGGCTTTTTGTCAGAGACGGTTGGGCGATCGAACAGGGTGGGGACACGATCGACATCTCGCCTGATAACATCGTGATGTTGGGTCTGACCTCAGGGGGTGTCTCGTACGGCGAGGCAACAATGACAGGGGTCATGATGGTCGAAGATATAGTCGACATCACGATGCCGTTCACCTTCCTCTACGACCTAGGTCCCAGGCTAGGTTCTCACAGGATGGATTACACGACTCAGGAAGCACGGATCATCATGGCCGAGGAAGCCGCCGCCGCCGCGGCAGAGGCGGAAGCGGCCGCTGAGCGTGCGGCAGCTGAAGAGAGGGCAGTAGCAGAAGCACTGGCGAATAGTGCTCCACCCTCAACAACTGTCGAGGCAGTCGCTCCAATCGACACCGCAGAGGCTGAGCTGGGAGGACCATCAGATTCACCGGCTATCGCAGGCTCGGACGAGATTCTTTCAGGTGAAGGATTTGATTTCACATTAATCCAAGAGGAAACGCTTCTGGAGCGAATGCTCGCGAACACTTCTTGGGATCGTGTTGCGTTGATTTTGCTCGTACTCGCATTTGGGATGGCTGCATTCTTCACAAAGATCACTTTACTGCGCTGGGTTTCGCTCGGCGTGACTCTGTTGGTCCTTGGATTTGTGGATGGTGGGTTTCTTTCAGTTTCTCATATCACGAGCGCAATCTGGGTCGGTCCTTCAGTCTTTTTGGATGATCTACCTCTCCTGCTGATGGTTGTCTTCACCGTGGTCACCACACTCATCTGGGGCAGGGTATTCTGCGGTTTCTTGTGCCCGTTTGGCGCACTCCAGGACTTTCTGGATCGGTTTGTTCCCGAAAGCTGGAAGAGGACACCCTCAACACGTGCCCACCGGATTGGGCTTTGGGCGAAATACCTAGTTCTTGCGATCATTGTGATCCCCGCGCTAGCTGGCAGTCACGTGAGCTTCTACGAGTATTTTGAGCCGTTTGGTACAGTGTTCTTTAGGAGCCCGAGTGTCTTGTTATGGGTGATTGCCGGCGCTTTCATTTTGGCTTCAGCAATCGTGCCACGCTTCTACTGTCGTTATGCGTGCCCCCTCGGAGCTGCGTTGGCGGTTGCTTCGGTGGTTTCACTGAAACGAATTCGGCGGGTGGAGCAGTGCGATCACTGTCTGGTATGTCAGCAGAAATGCCCAACAGGTGCGATTGAGGGGCCAGAAATCAACTTTAGGGAATGTGTGCGCTGCAATGTTTGTGAAGTGCAGCTTATCGAGAAAGCAGGAGTATGCCGCCACGAGATGGAAGAGATCCGACCCCGGTTGATACAGGTGAAATTGGCATCGCTCGAAGGAGTGGCTGATGGAGCATAAGGACAAGCGAAAGGTCAGCCGGCGTCAGGTGCTCCGCATTACTGCCGTGGCAGGTGTTTCGCTTGCGATGGGCACCGGCCTTGTACGTTCGCTTATCAGTCGAGCAGGGCTCCACCGTGTTAGTGAGACTCGGACACAGATGGGGACGCTAGTCATCGTTACAATTGTCGCTCCAGAGCTCAAGATTGCTCGGGAGATGGTGCGGAACGCATTCGGTCAGATGGAGAGACTTGAGGGGATTCTAAGTCGCCATCGGAAGGATACGCCGCTGGACCGACTTAACGAGAAAGGGTTCATAGAGACCCCTCCACCTGAGCTCGTAGAGGTCATGGGTCGAGCTTTGACCTACTCATCGATAACGGACGGTGCGTTTGATGTAACGGTAGCACCTCTGCTAGAGCTATACGCATCGCACTTCGAAGCGAGCAACCGGCCTCCTCCAGATCATGAGGTCGAGCGCATTTTAGAGTCAGTCGACTATCGGAAAGTTCAAGTTGATGAAGATGCTATCGTGCTTGAGGGTTCAGAGATGAAGGTGACTCTGGATGGGATCGCGAAAGGGTATATCGTGGATCAGACCGTGCGTGCTCTAGTGGATGATGGGGCCGAGCGGATCCTTATTAATGCGGGTGGAGACATGGCGTCCGGTGGAGACGGTTCGTTGGAGGATCCATGGACGATCGGTGTCCAGGACCCCGCAGAACCACAAGGGTTGTTGGCTAATGTGCGTTTGGGTGGTGAGTGTATAGCAACATCCGGTGACTACATCCAGGCCTTCACCCACGACCGGAATTTTCACCACATCATTGATCCTCGGACTGGTTACTCACCGAGCCAAGCGAGCGCTGTGACAGTTGTCACGACCAGCGCGATGGAGGCCGATGCTCTCTCCACAGGAATTATGGTTCTTGGCCCTGTCGAGGGTTTGCAGTTGATGAAGCGCCTCGAAGATGCCGAAGGGATGATCGTTACAAAGGGGGGCGAGTCGTTGACCACTCCGGGCCTGGATAACCTCACGGTCTGAGTTAAGTCACTTCCGGAGAACGCGGGTGATCGTCATCCGGATCCAACTCTTCTGATGGCAATCGCAGGACAGGCAGAGCACCAGGTCGTCGCCTCAGTCTTCGGCCCTGAAGCACTCTCCAGTGAATAGCCAAGGCGAGAGCGCAGATAATGCCAAGGATTAAATGAGCCCAGCTAAGGACCGAGGTTACCAAGGGCGATATGACAGTTTGGAGTAAGTAACCGGTTAGAGCGAGAGGCCCGAAGATGACTGTCATGATCACACCGCTCTGTCGCCCAGTTGGTAGGCTCGACTTAAGGCTTCGTATGATGTGTTGTGCAGTAATAACTCCAACCGAAAACAGCATTAATGGGGCAGTAAGGATGTGAGCTTTGAGTGCCCAAGGCTCTAGGGGGTGGCTTACGAGTGCCCAAGGGTCTGCAGGTTCCACGAAGGTCCTGATCCCGATGTACAATACACCACTGATGGTTGCAGTAATTGTAGAGAGATAGAGGAATTGCCGTTGAAAGGTGGTCACCGACTAAACTCTTCTAGGGGATTCAACACTCGGTGCAGGGCCAGGATGCGCTCCACCGTTCGCTTTACAGCCCGGGTGGTTAGGGTCGCTCCGGTTAAGTTCGGGATGTCGCCCTTCATTGAGAGATCGTCTTCCCAAGATTTCCCGTCGAATAACTCAAGCCACCCATCCGGAGCTTTGTATTCAGGGGGTTCAGCAAAAGCCACAACTTCAATGCTTAGAATCTCATCTTCCAAGCCGATTGCGACCATAAGCACCTCGTTAAGCGTTCGAACAAGATGTGCATCGAAATAGGCAACACCAATTGGGTCACCACCCTGCAGGGCGATATAGTGAGTGATCGTGAGTCTGTCCGGTGGCGTTCCTACTAACTGCTCGATTTGTTCCGCCTGCTGGTTATCAAGGAACGCTGTTGTCCGCTCGAATCCAGAAGCGTCAGGAAAGGCTAAGGCGAGTGCCTCATCCTGTGTCAGTAATACCTGAGCTGTAGCCTGGTTATGTTTGAAGGTAGGGCACGCTAGGAGGACCATAAACAAGACCAAGATACGCCGTGAGCGGTTAGCGCACGGCGTATCGGCAACTGGCCAGTTATTAGCCTGGAGTAATGTCCAGGAAGGGTCCTGAAACATCAAAAAAGTAGGATTAGAATAGCCATCCCATAGCCACGTTGAATTGGTTGATTCCAGATGAGGACGCGTTGCTGTGCATCTGGTAGTCCATTTTTAGCACAGTATTTCCAATAGGCTTCCAAGCCATTCCTATGGCGGTAACATTAAAATCTTTAGATCCGCTTGACGAGTAACCACTAGGTACTTCAGCCTGGGTGTTCACAGTTTCATAGCGAAAATACGGTAGGAGTTGCTGCTCACTAGCACTCGACCACAGCAGGTCATAGCCGACTTGTGCATACCATCCTGATAGTTTTTCCCCGACAGACCCTGAGCCCGACAGACCCTTCAACTCATTCAGATCGTCCGCATTGGTTACACTGGCGAGAGCGGTGAGCGCCTGAAAATCAAAGCCTCGAGCCTGGTATTTAAAGTGGGCTTCCCAAATATTCGTGCCGATGCTGACCTTACGGCCATTAAGTTCACGATTATGGCCTTGATCACCAGTATAAAATGAGGTTCCGATCATCAGTCCAGGTGTGCCGGTATAGTCAATGCGGCCTACTGCCGAGAAATTCTCAGCAACTGCCTTGGAACCTTTTTGACGACCCCCTCGGAGACCACTACTGCTGAAGCCACTGGCACCAGAAGAGCCTCCCCCAACTCCATCAAGTGAGTTGACCAGATACGCCCGATAAGAAAAAGCTTCAGTTTCCCCAAAAATTCCGAATCCCGACTCGCGCCAAGTGGTAGGAATGATCTTATTCTCGGTGAGGGGCCTTGTCGTTCCGAGCCAGACTGGTGGTTCGTGCACCTCGTTTGTAATTCCTACTGGGACGAGTAAGAGTCCAGCCCTCAGACCGAAGTTGTCTGTCAGTTTGTAGTCCAAGTATGCAAACTCTAGGGATGCTGACCCTGCAAGCCCAGTTGAACCATGCTCGATTTCAATCTCTGAATTGAAGAGTATTCGGTCGTTAAATTTATAGCCGACGTAAATGATTCCCCGGTACGCATCCAGTTTGGCGGCTTTTCCAGAGGGACCACCATTTTCTTTGGCTCCAGCATAGGTCTGATAGAGAACCTCTCCGTAACCCCCAATCGATACACCCTGATTGATTGTGTAGACCTTTCCCGCTGCTGGAGCCATACCAAAGGCCCCTCTCTGTGCCGGATTGACCACTTCTGTTCCGAGAGTGAGTGCCTCGAGATCTCTTGTTATCGCTTCGATTTGTCTCTCGAGGTCACTGATGCGGGTTGAATCGTCTTGTGCTTGAGACTCGATAGGTTGCCCGTGCGCCAATAGCCCAATTATGAGGATGGCAACTGCAACAAAGTTGTAGTGGGTGGACATAAAAATTTGGCTAGTCTCTTAATTTGTGGATAAGGAGTTCCTGCATTCTTCTATTTGCGTGTATGGCAGGTGCTCTTCCAGGAACCTTGCGATAGCGAGTCACTTCGGATGTTCGACTCTGAACTGGTTGTTCCTGGAAGAGCACACCAATCGTTTGCAAACTTTTTGCGAGTTGCATGCCTTGTTCTGGACCGAGCACGAATAGTGCGGTTGATAGGACATCAGCGGTGAGTGGGTCCTCTGCCACGACTGTGACAACACCCCAATCAATGACGGGTCGCCCATTTCGCGGGTCGAGGATGTGCCCTAATCGTTTCTGGTCAGACACGACTGCTCGCTCAGATAGCCCGCTGGTTGCTACTGAGGTATTTTTGACTATGACGCTGTTATTTGATTTAGTCCGCTCACCTGGGCCAGGGATATCGATTCGCTGAGAAGCATCACCAACGACAACCAGTTGACCTCCAAGATCAACAACGCCCGAAACCCCTCTTGCCCTGAGGGTGTCGGCTGCAAGTCGAAGCGCGATCCCTTTCCCAAATCCCCCTGCGTCAATCCAAGCAGCTGGATGTAAGCGCACTATCTTGTTTTGGTCTGGATCAATCTTGAAAGCTTGGTACCCGGTAGCTGAGAGGGCATCCTCTAACTCAGTCTGAGTTGGTTTATGCCCCGAACCCCTTAAGTCCCACACATCGATCAGGGCACCGATAACGGGGTCGAAGGCTCCCCCAGCTTTTGCCCTGAGTTGGTCTAGCTCACCAAGCCAAGCGGCTACTTCAGGGTTCAGGTGAGCGGGTCTGTTTATTGGGAGCTGATTGATCCTGCTCAATTCACTGCTTGAAATCCAAGTAGACAGTAAGGCCTCAACTCTGGCGATCTCTCTTAGCACAGCGTCGCTTGCGGCCGCGGCCTCGGCTCGATCATGAGCGGAGACCTGAACATTAGCCCGAGTACCCATTAACAGTGCTGTGCGTTGGATTGTTACGGGCTTTTGCTGCGCAATCAGACTTGAAGTAAAGCCAGATGAACTGAGGATTAACGAACAAAATAGTCCGTACCCCACAGCCACTTTGCAGAGGTTCACAACTCAGTTAATCCAACTACAGAAGGATATGCTCATGAGATTGAAACTCATTCCTGGAAGAGATTGAAACTCATTCTCAATTGTGGAAATGATATTACGATACCTCAGGGGAGTCAATGTGGGATCCAATGTGGTGAGGGGAGGTGTTTTGTTTTGCACTGAAATGAGTAGAATACGAATGCGCGGTGAGGTGAGCTTGGGATGGCTTGATCTTGCGAATCCGGGACGAAACGGTCACGATGGCCTGCTCGGATATGGATGAAATTGCTCCGATGTCGCATCATTGCTTAGGAAGAGTGTTATGAGAAAAGAGAAGTATTTGAGTTCACCTCAGTCAGGGTGGGTCGTGGCGAGTGTGTTCGCTTTGGTCGGCCTGTTCTCGCTACCGTCAGTGGGCAGTGCCCAGCTGTCCGGAGTGGAGAATGGGAACTGGACCTACCTCGGTGGTGACGCCGGGCATGCGCGTTATACGATGGGTGACGAGATCACAGCTTCGAACTTTGGGGATCTGGAAGTCGCCTGGATTTGGGACAACGCGAGTTTCGGTGCGAGTACACATGGGAATACAGCCACCCCGTCTTACATCGATGGCATGCTGATCACGGTCACGAACGACCGTCGGCATGTAATCGCTCTTGATCCGGTGACGGGCGAACTGAAGTGGACTTTTACCGAACCGAATACCTTCCGCTATGAGTACTCAATGCGAAAAGGTTACGGGAAGGGGGTCGCTTACGGTGAAGTCGACGGGCGCGGTGTAATCTTCATCACCACTCCGGGATTTTTCCTTCATGCATTGGACGCGGAGACTGGTCAACCGCTAGAGGGTTGGGGCGAAGGTGTGCCGATCGACGGGTTCCCAGCTTCAGGTAGCGTAGATCTCGTAGCAGATCTTATTGAAGATTGGGCTCCATGGGAAAATTGGGGTCAACCTTATGATCCTTATCAGGGGATCCCCCTTGAGATCGGGTACATCACGAGTTCATCGCCTCCAATCGTAGTCAACGACGTTGTGGTTGTAGGTAACTCAGCCGAACAGGGATACAACCAGACTAGAACAGAGATGGTTCCTGGTGACATTCTCGCCTATGACGCTGGCACGGGTGACTTCAAGTGGAAGTTCCACGTAATCCCGCGTCCAGGTGAGTTTGGTCATGAGACCTGGACAAATGATGCCTGGCAATACACGGGTGACATTTCTTCTTGGGCGCCGATGTCTGCTGATCCAGAGTTGGGTCTCGTATACATCGTTACGAATGGACCGACAATCGATTATTACGGTGGGTTCCATCCAGGTGACAACCTGTATAGCACCAGCATAATTGCTATCGATGTCGAGACTGGTGAGCGGGATTGGCATTACCAGTTTGTTCATCACGATATCTGGAACTACGACACGCCTATGGCGCCGGTACTGATGGACGTCACGGTTGACGGAGAACAAATCCCAGGTGTCTTCCAGGCCACAAAACAAGGTTTTGTATATGCGCTTAATAGAAGGACAGGTGAGCCCATATGGCCGATACCGGAAGTCGCGGTTCCTCAATCACTGGTGCCAGGTGAGATGCTCTCGCCGACCCAGCCGTTCCCGACGAAACCGGCTCCTTTTGACCTTCAGGGTCGCACCGAAGATCACCTCATAGACTACACGCCTGAGATCAGGGCAATGGCCTTGCAGATCGCTCAGGAGAACAACTCTTTCGCCCCGTTGTTCAACCCACCGACGCACGTGGGTAATCCCGCAGGGGCAGCAAGGGTATGTCCTGGGGGCGCGGGAGGCGCAAACATCACTGGCCCAGCGGTGGCAGATCCGCTGTCGGGCGTGATGTATGTCACCTCTCAATCGGCTTGTGGAACAGCATACTTAATGGCCGGGGCTGAGTCGCCGATGGATCAGCTACTTCAGACAGGAACGATCCGTTCAGACTGGGCGCGGGCCACGGGTGGTGGTCGAGGTGGCGGCTCGGGAAGAGAGAGCATTGATGGTCTCTCGATTTGGAAAGGTCCAGTCGGCCGGATTGTTGCGATCGACATGAACACGGGTGAGCACATCTGGATGATCCCTAATGGTGATGCTCGCCAAGCGCAGCAGGACGCTATACGGGACCATCCTCTGCTTCAGGGAGTCTCGGGAGTTCAGACAAACCGAGGCCGTTCAGGGCACTCAGCGATGGTGGTAACACCAAACCTGCTTTTCGCCTCAGGTCAGACCGCTGACGATGAGTGGAAACTATTTGCTATAGACAAGAGAACCGGAGAACGGGTTGGTGCAGTTCCGTTACCTGGATCCACCCGATATGGGATGTCCAGCTGGGTTCATGAAGGCAAACAGTACATAATTATCCAGCTAAACAGCGGGTTGGCAGCTCTGGCCTTACCTTAAGGCCTAGTGCTCAGTAACAAGAATCCCTCGGGGCCTTCCTGGTCCCGAGGGATTCTTCTATTGATCAGTAGGAACTTAGAGATGCATCCGGAGTCTAGTTTCGTGTTCGTTCCGCCTCACGTTCCTCTGCTCTCGCACCTCTCAGTACATTTTCGAGTGAGTAGTTGCCCTCATGGCAAGCGTACTCATAAACCAAGCCGTCCAGCCTTCTGAAGGGAACTTCACCACCCCATTCACTCTCATACGAATCGGGGTCGATCACGGTGAATTCATAATTGAGCGTGAATTCATCTGCTCGAGTGAAACGTTCGATCACTTTGAAATTTTCTGATCCTGCCGGAACGAGCCACGAGTAGGCGGTAACTTGTTCAATTGGAAGGTTCGTGGTTTCAACGACTAGTGTGTCACCTTCCCAGCGGCCCCATGAGTTTCCCATCCAGGGGCGAATGTGTTCTGGCCAAACCTGCCTGGTCTGACTGAGTGGTATGATTCTCACATCATGAACCATTTCAGTCATGATCATGATGTGGCTGGGGGTTTGTACGATGGTGTAATTGTTATTGTAGAAATAGTTGGGGAGCATCGGTGGTCCTCCATTGGAACCGAAGGACATCAGACAACGCTCGGGTAGAGGTCGGTTCTCCGGATTATCGAATTCTCCGAATTGTCGGTTACGTACAAATGTATCCCCGATACGGCGTTGTGCTGCGGATGTCAGGGCAGGGATTCGACCATCCTCAGGGGACATTACCAGAGAGCTCCTGTGTTCTCCGTTAAAGATCGCAACACGATCGCCTGCGTCGACCCAGAACTGGTTATAACCACCTGTCCCACCAGAAGCTGCGTCAAAGAGTAGGTCTCCAGAGAATACCCCTCCAGCAGGTGGGGCTTCGCGGTCTGGGTCACTATCGGCATAATCTTCCTCAAGGAATTCCTGACGTCCTCCCTCGATCGCAGCAACCTGTTCAGGAGTGAGCACAGGTCCTACTCCGTTAGGTCGTTGGACAGGGGTGATCGTCGCGTTCGTCCAGTTGCCTTGTATATCAGGAAGCCCTTCTGGTGTTCTTGGTACAACCCATTGTTCTCTACTTTCGGCTTGTGCCAGTAATACCACTGGGGTAGTGGATGCTAAAGTCGCAAATCCTACAGCCAACAGGGCGATCGTTCGGGCAGGTCGAACGGGCATACTGCCTCCTCCAACGTCGGATAGGTTGATCGCAAAGATGTTCTTATGTATCAGCGATATGAAATCTGTGACCACCGGATCAATGAGGCTAGCGTTGCCCGGGCACCTTCTAGTTATCGTCAGGAGCTAAGCGAACAAGCATTTTCCCAAGGTTGTCACCCTTGAAGAGGCCGATGAAGGCCTTCGGGGCGTTTTCGATACCATCGTGCAATGTCTCAGGGTGCTTGATTTTCCCTGCTGCGATCCAAGAGCCCATATCACGAGTGAAATCAGGAAACCGATCGTAGTGATCAGTGACGATGAACCCCTTCCACAGCAACCTTTTGGTAACCACCTGAAATAGGTTTCTTGGTCCGGGTGGAGGTTCAGTCGCGTTATAGTTAGAGATGCTACCACAAGCGATGATCGACCCATGGTCATTCATTCTCCACAAGGCCGCTTCTAGGTGCTCTCCTCCCACGTTATCAAAGTAAATATCAATTCCGTTCGGGCATGCCTCCACGAGAGTGCGGCGGAGATTTTCAACTTCCTTGTAATTCAAGGCGACGTCTACTCCCGCCTCTTCGGTAAGCCACTGTAGCTTCTCGGCAGTACCCACACTCCCTACCACGGTGCATCCTTTCAATTTGGCAATTTGGCATACCAGTGATCCGACCGCTCCTGCTGCCCCCGACACAAAAACCGTTTGTTCTGGTTCTGGTTTTCCAATGTCCAACAGCCCTACATATGCGGTGAGACCTGGCATTCCTAGGGCACCCAGATAGCTAGACAGTGGCGCAATTGTCCCGTCAATCTTTTGGTGTCCAGATCCATCAGAAACGTAACTTTCTCGCCACCCATTCATGCTCAGTACATGGTCTCCGGGAAGGAACCCGTCATGCGCTGAGGCTACGACTTCTCCAACAGCTCCCCCAGAAAGTACCGAACCAATCTCGAATGGCTCCACATAGCTTTTTCGCTCGATCATACGACCACGCATGTATGGATCGACGGACATGTAGAGATTCCGGACCAAGATTTCTCCTGGTGCTGGGTCATGTAACACCACGTCCACCAATTCAAAATCAGATTCCGTTGGTACTCCGACAGGTCGCCTCTTCAGATGGATTTCGCGGCTAGTATGCTTGTACACAGGGGTCTCCTGACGACGAAAATGGTCGGGCACGGTCTAGGAATGTGGCCACCCACATTGCGTTCGCGAATGGTGCTCCGACAGCTAGCATTGCGACCTCATCTTCTTGTAGCAAGTACGTGTGGAGCGCGATTCATGAGGCGACCTGGTTCTCACTACCCTTGACACCTGGTATGGTACCAAAGCCGATTGCCCAGACCGGGGATCCCTGTCTTCGGTGAGTAACCGAAGAAGATGTGACTTCAGCGTAGTCGAGGAGGATCGAACATGAGGTTTCTAATCGCGGGCGCGTTGGCGCTCTTTCTCACCTTGCCAGCTCAAGCTCAACTGGCCTCGCCCAATGCAGCTGGTGTGTCCTTTGCACACGTACACCTGAACGTTGCTGACATAGAAGTCCACAAGAAACTCTGGGTTGATCACTTCGATGGCGTTGTGGTAGTGAAAGGGCCGCTAACTACAGTGAAGCTACCAGGCATGCTGGTGGTGCTTACGGAACGGGCCCCAACAGGTACCTCTGAAGGCAGTGTGATGGACCATTTCGGCTTCAAGGTCCGCAACATAGCCGAGGTGCTTGCAGCATGGCGCGCAGCAGGCTTGGAGGTGCAATCGGAATTCACTGGTGCTGAAGGTTTTGACAATGCGTATCTGATTGCACCTGACGGGGTCAAGATCGAATTGCAGGAAGATGTGACACTTCCGGTAAAAGCTCAGGCGTACCATGTCCACTTCTTTACAGGTGGACATATCGAGTTGATGGAATGGTACATCGACACGTTTTCTGCGGTCCAACGTGCACGGGGTACACACCCAAACACTGCAGATGTGCCTGGCATCAACCTCAGCTTTAATGGTTCTCGCGCAGAGCGTGTACCCACGCAGGGCAGGGCGATTGATCACATCGGCTTCGAAGTCGAGAACCTTGAAGCGTTTTGCGAAATGCTTGAGGCCCGTGGCATTACATTCCAAGTCCCATACACAGAGATCGCGAGTATCGAACTCGCTATTGCCTTCTTCACGGATTCTTCGGGAGTTCGCATAGAGTTAACCGAGGGGTTCGACAAGTACTAATAGATAGAGAACTGTATGCGTACGGATGCCTGCCTTACCGTGCTACCGCAGCATCCTGCTCAATAATGGCTACATGAATACGAGGATCGTCCCATGCGTCTAAAAAATTCAATGCTCTCACTGACTATGGTTTTTCTAGTGAGTTCTTGTTCGTCTACTGAAGAGACTCGCTCGACAGCCCCTGTGACATTCCAGGCACACGATATCGCTGAATATCGGGGTGGATACGCGGTCGAGGTAGCTGATTTCAACAGTGACGGCCTATTGGACGTCGTGGCCAACTCTACGGGCAATCCGGAGCTCGTATGGCACGAAAATCCGACGTGGGAACCCCATGTGATCGTAAGTGACACCAGGGGTATAGTGAACAAGGCGATAGCTGATCTCGATGGAGATGGAATCCCGGAGGTTGCGATCCAGAGCGCGTTCGCTATGCAGGCCGCCAATAGCGAAGGGATCAACTGGGTCGCGAGTAGTGGGGGAAATCCCGAAGGGACTTGGGATGCACAGCCGATCGATAGGTTCGAGACGTCACATCACGTTGTGTGGGTGGACCTAGATGGTGACGGTGCACTGGAGCTTGTGAACGCACCATTGATCGGGCCAGGTAGTCTCGCTCCCACGTATGACCAGGACAGCGCGTCCGTATTTTGGTATGGCCAGGAGAACTGGGATCGTGGGATCATCGCCGACGCGGATATCCCGGGAGTTATTCACCGTGTAAGGAAGGTTAATTGGGACACGGGTGACCGGGATGAAATTCTTGTCGCCAGCTTCGAGGGTATAGGTCGTTATAGGGCGCAGGGGACGGGGGATGCTATGACCTTTGAGAAGGAACTAATCTCAAGGGGGCACGTTGAAGCAGCCCCAAGACTCGGCTCGAGTGATGTCGGCAGCGGGATGAGTAATGGACAGCGGATTCTAGGTTCAGTCGAGCCTTGGCATGGGAATGAAGTTGTCGTCTATACCGAGTCTGATGGGATCTGGAACCGCCGCGTCATCTTTGATGGGGTTACAAGTGGCCACGAAGTCACCGTAGTAGACCTCAATGGTGACGGCCGCGCAGATATCGTCGCTAATGATAATTCACGTGTGACCACGAATCGTCCGAACGGGACTCCCGGAGTTCATGTTTTTTTCTCCCCGGAAGATCCAGCGACAGGCGAGTGGTCCTACTCACGGATTGAAAGTGAAGCGGCTATGAATGGTTGTGTCGGAGGAGATATGAATCAGGATGGCTGGACTGATCTTGTCTGCACCGGCGGTGGGGGCTTTATCCGTTGGTATGAGAACTTGGGTCAGCAGGACTCGCCAAGGTAACCACCACCACCGCAGTACCTAATGTCCTGTAGCTGGATTGATAATCCGTCTGGATCACTGAAATAGAGTTCCGGTGTCCCTTCAGGGACACCACCTCGGTTGGGCATGCGCATCGACACCCAATGTCTGAGTGGGCCTGATCCATCTGGACCCGTTCCTCTAGGTCGGATCCCGTGCTCTTCTAGGGCGTCTTGAATCCGTAGAACATCAAAATCCTCGACCGTCAGACAAGCATGGTGAATCTGGGCGGGTAGGGTGCTTCCTCTGCCTGTCCGTCCAAGTGAGATGAACATGAGGAAGTCCGACCCCTGACCCACGCCCATCAACGGAGAGGCTGCTTGAAATGCCTGGACGTCCATACCGAATGTTTCTTGATAAAATGCATTCGTGCTTTCGGGGTCAGACACATTAATCGTTAGATGACTCAGCCCGATAAGTTCAAGTGATCCGCTGCCTGGTGCGGGCTCCAGACTCACACAGTTATCGCCCAATGGCCCACTACCACCGCAGTACTTCGGATCCTGTAACTGGATGACGAGCCCATTGGGGTCACCTAAATAGATTTCTGGGGTGCTGCCTCTTGTCACAACTCGTACCCTCAGGGAGCCGCCGCTAAGGCCGCCGCTTGACCCACCCCCTGCGATCCCGTGCCCTTCAAGGGTTTCGAGCACTCGGTCTACATCAAAGTCTTCCACTCCCAGGCCAAAGTGATCAATACGTGGTGCTGCCGACCCGGCTTCCGTGAGTGCCAGAAAATGTGGTCCGGCACCCAGCCGCAGCAGGACCGACCTCTCGTGGCGCGCCTGCACAGATACTCCGAAAAGTTCCTGATAGAATGCCAGAGAACGCTCGATGTCTGACACTGCAAGCGTTATTTGCTGCAGCCCCACAACGGTAAGCGGTGCGACTTGATGTTGAGCTATGAGACGCGGGGCAAGGGCTATACCTGGCAGAGAGAGCAGCATAGCTCGACGGGATATTCTATCCCGATTAACCAAAGTCATCAGGCTATTTTCACTTTCATTCATTGCTTCCTTATTCCTGGGGTACAGTCGTCGGAGGCCCAAGGCTCTTGGTAAATTTTTTCAGATTACGAGGCAAGACTTCTCCAGCGTAAACGTTGCCTTTCACGTCCACTGTCACACCTTCAGGAAGAGCCTCAGAGATAAAGCCTACCTCTGAAAAGTCAGTAGCGTTGGCGATCACTATGCCCTCTCGGAGCTGGTAATCAGCAACGTAAACCACATCGTCTTGGGTGATGTGAATGCCGCTCGCCATGATGTTGGGCCACTCGGCGAGGTAGCGACCATCTTGATCGAACACTTGGATTCTTTCGTTGACACGATCACCAACAAAGAGTCGACCCTTAGAATCGAAGGCAAGACAATGGGGTTCATTGAACTCACCAGGTCCGGTGCCTTCCTGGCCCCACTCCATAAGAAATTCTCCATCGCTTGAGTACTTCACGATTCGGTTGTTTCCATGGCCGTCCGCGACAAAAATTTCACCGGTTGGGGCTACTGCAACATCTGTTGGACCGCTGAGGGTATTTGGTCCATCTCCCGCAACACCTGCGGTGCCGAGCGCCATGAGCACTCTCCCGTCGGGGCTGAACTTCAGAACCTGCTGACCCTTTCCTTCTCTGCCGCGCGCATCTGTTGTCCAGATGTTCCTATCAGAATCCAAGAAGAAGCCGTGGGGCCACACGAACATTCCTTCACCCCAGCTATCGATCAGCTTTCCATCCGAGTTGTATTTCAGGAACGCTGGTACTTCATCTCGCCCAATACAGTTACTTGCAAAACACCTTTGGAAGACCAGAAGGTTGCCCTCAGTATCAATTTCTACGCCGATGGTCTGCCCCCAAGCTTCAATTCCTTCAGGCAGCTCTGCCCATCCCTCGACCAAACTATACGATACTTCCTGGATTTGATCTTCTCCGCAGGAGGTCGAGATAGCTACCGTGCTAAGTAAGAGAATTACTAGTCCTATCTTTCCTGAATTTGGCATCACCGGTCCTCAATCTGGCATCTAGAACTGGAGCCAGGTTAGTACCTCGTACGAGGGGAAGCCAGACGAGGTTCTTCGCTAAATTTGATCTCGGGCACGGCTCGGTCTATGTGTTGGAAAACGGGTTTCTTGAGATATCCAGTGTTATTTGTCGATCAGCAGGTGTTGAGCGATTTCTCTCAAGGCATTGATTCCCTGCACATCGCGGGATAGGAGCGGGATTCGCACACGCGGGAGTTTCGAGAAGACCCGCTCTATTTGCTCTAGATACTCTGCTTCCTGTGAGCGCCGACTCTCTAAGAACTCTCCCAAGACCTGGTTCTCGGGAAGGGTTCGATTCACCACTAATCCTGCGACGGGAATCTTGTGTTGCCTGAGGACTGCGTGTGTTTTCTCGCTTTCGAGAATGGGCAGTTTTTCGGGTATCAGGACGAGTATGAAGGCAGTGATTTCAGGATCCAGGAGTAGTCTTCTGGCCTTGGAAAAACGCCGTTGCCGCTCTAGGAGCACCTCTTGGATTTTTTGGGTGCGCTCGTCCGTCACTTCCTCTTTAACGTCATCGAACCAAGCAAGTTCATCGCCGCTAGCCTGCTCACGTCCTCGAAGCCGATCGACTGCCTTTCCCAGAGAATCCGATCGTTCACGACTCTTGAGGAGCCCTGTCGTCCAGGCTGCCATGATCTCTGGCAGAGCAAGTAGGCGCAGAGTATGCCCCGTTGGGGCCGTATCGAAGATGATACGGTCGTGAGAGGTCGCTCCCTCCTGCATCAGGGTGGTTACTCGGTCCATGAGAGCCGCCTCTTCAGCACCAGGCGAATGACGGGTGAGTTCTATCTGACGCTCGATCTCGGAGTACATCGCGGGTTGCACGTAGTGCCGCATCGTACTTTTCACGCGAGCCAGGTACTTCTCTACCTCCTGTCCTGGGTCAATCTCGAGGGCATGTAGGCCGGGGACAATCTCTCGTTTCCGGTCACCCACAGAGGTTTCAAATAGATCACCTAAGGAGTGAGCGGGATCGGTCGATACCAGGAGGATCTTCTCTCCTGAGTCAGCCAAATGGACTGCAAGAGACGCGGCCGTCGTGCTTTTGCCCACGCCACCCTTGCCGCCCACGAAGAGAATTGAGTGGCCCTCTAAAGGCAGGGAGTTCACGGGTTCTGGATGGCCTCAGCAGCAGCGAAAGTGCTCAAGCGGAGAGTGATCCATGCCCATACGGATGTGCCATTCATGGAATCCCTCATACAAGAGAGGCAGTAGCTCCAGGGTGTAGTAGCTCGACGGGTTTTCGATTCCCATCATTTCTGAGAATACCAAGAGCATAAAAAGATCATCCTCCTGGCGCCGCTCCCTAGCTAGAGCTCCCCGGTGACGTCCTCTATAGAACTCATGCAGGAGTTCTCCGGCGCGAGTTATCCGTTCACGCCAGTCCACTAACGACCTCTTCTCGCGTGGCTTTTGGATCACCCAACACCTCTTTCAACTCCGAAAATTCTGGCCAACGACCTCGCGCAAGAAGTTGTCCATTCACGACGACCCCAGTAACCGGGATGCGGAAGAGGGTCCGCAGGGCCTTCCAAGCACTCAAACTATGAGTACGCGCATCACGGAGTATAAGAGCAAAGATTGTAAAGAGATTACGGGGGTCCACAACGTGGATTTCAACCTCGTCACCGTAGCGAGATCTAAGATCACGGTAAAGCGGACCCATAGCCTCCATAACTGCCCGGCGCTCTGGAAAACAGCGCTCACCCCGGCGCTGGAGGAAATCTCCCTCTAGGCGGCCGCAGCATCCGGAGGCGGACATCTGACGCTCCCATTCCCGGATCAGAATGACGCTAAATCGTCCTTTGACTCCACTGTTCGGCATGGTTTTGGGCATCGCATGCCACCCCACGTTGGGGTTGCCTAGGCGCTGCTCTCACTTGATTCGCTAGCAGCTTTCCGGAGCGCTGATAGCGACTCCAGCCCTACCCAGATCGCAGTCACTAGGATTACGGCATCGAGACCAAGGAGGAAGTACTGTTCGTTCTCGTAAAAGCCACGAAGCTGTGTGAGAAGCGCCCAAACCGTCATGAAAAGAAGGAAACTAAAGGGAGCGAGCGTATATACGGTCGGCCTTCCCTGTTTCAGGATGAAAACGCTCAGCACCAGAAGTGTGAGTGCTGCAAGAAGCTGATTCGTGGTCCCAAATAGAGGCCAGATAATGAGACCGCCCTCTCCTCCGCCACCCGAGCCAAAGGCTAGGGCCAGGCAGCAGCCAACAGCCAATATGGTTGATAGTCCTTTCCCAGTCAGAGCGGGGATGTCATAAATCGTGCCCGCTTCCTGGACGATATAGCGCTGCAGCCGGACGCCGGTATCCATCGTCGTAGCAGCAAAGAGAATGGCCATCACAGCCAGCAGAGTCTGGCCAAACGATTCCGAGATCCCGGGAATACTAGCGAGAATCACTCCTCCTCCTTGGACGAACGCGTCTAGCCCACCCGCGCCGAAAGACGTGTAGTAGCCCTCCCAATCCCCCAGCGTAGCAAAGCCTGCGGTGCACGCGATGATTGCTGCAAGCGCGAGAGAGCCCTCTCCGACCGTGCCCAAGAAGCCTACAAAGCGCACATCCTTTTCATTGTCCACTTGTTTTGACGTTGTCCCAGAGGATACGAGCCCGTGGAATCCGGAGCATGCGCCGCAAGCGATTGTCACAAACAGAAGTGGAATCAGCGAAGGCACATCCTCAGGGACTGATGAATTGATCATTGGTGCTACTACATCCGGTCGAGCTATCAAAACTGCGAGGAAGAAAATGCCGAGCCCAATGAAGAGTTGAAGGCCGTTTATGTAATCCCGTGGCTGTAGAAGGAGCCAGACCGGAAGAAGCGAGGCGACGGCGGCGTACGTGAATAGTATGACCACCCAGATACCAGCAGGGCCCAGTCCGAACACTGACTCTGGTAGGCTGAGCGGTACCTCATTACCGACGAACATGGACGCATAAAGGAGAGTTACCCCGATAATAGATGGCCATAGGAGCGCAACACCCCGACGGTAGAGCAAATAGCCGATGGTGACCGCGACCGCGATGACGAACCAGGCAGGGATAACGCTGGTTGGGTGCTGAACGAAGAGTCTGGCAATGATGATGGCAAATACAGCGTTGACCATCAGAAGAAGCAGGAAGATGATAATCATGAAGAGAGAGCGTGCTCTCTGTCCTACGACCGACTCGGTTAGCGCCCCGATGGATTTACCTTCGTTCCTCACGCTGGCCCAGAGCGCTCCAGCATCGTGGATTCCGGCGAAGAAAACCGTTCCAAGAGTTACCCACAGGAACGCGGGCAGCCATCCCCAGATCACTGCGATTGCCGGGCCTACGATTGGAGCAGCCCCTGCTACCGAGGTGAAGTGATGCCCCCATAGTACCCACCGGTTTGTGGGCACAAAGTCTACACCGTCTTCCTGGACGTGTGCTGGCGTTCGGAACTCCGAATCCAATCGGAAGATGTGTTCCGAGATGAAGCGTGAATAGAGAAGGTACCCCGCAGTGAAAGCTCCGAGGCCTAGCACCATCAGTACCAACGCGCTCATCTATTCCTCCGTCCCAATCGTTGCCTGAACCAGCCGACTCCACTGAATTGTAGTGCCGGACGCGAAGCTCCCGACAGCCGGGAGTCGGAGGATTATCCGAGACCAAGGCAAGTGACGCAAATGGTAGCAATGCGATTTAGTGATTCTATGTAACCTTGTCCGGGTGTTGATCGGACGGAAATTAGCTAAGAAAATAGACATATCATGGTGCTGAGTATGCTCCCACATTTCCCACGAATACAGTGTTTTACAGGGCTAGTTCATGGTCAGTATGGTGACCATGGGGCAACTTTCCCAAGGGCTAGGATGGAGCTTCAATGTCGATGCGATCGATGAGGTGGATCTATAGTCTGGTGGTAGCGACCGCTCTTGTTTCCCCCTGGGCTGCCTCAGGACAGGAGAGTGAATTTCCCTATGCAATCCGCTCTTGGACCATCAGAGACGTCCCCACCGGGATAGCGTACGGGTCAGCAGTGACGGGGCTTTACCTGCTAGGAGAGAACCGAGTAAACGGAACAAGGACATTCACGCCTGATGATCTTGCTTCATCTAGGGAGGTTGTGTTCTTCGACAGGTATGCGACTCGGCAGTGGTCTGACAGATGGGACTCCCTTAGTGATCAATTGCTATGGGGAATGGGTGTGGCCACAGTAGCGTCTCTTTCAGTTGTCCTATCCCAGCAAGAGTTGAGTTCCGGAAGTGTTGCCAGGAAGAACACGGCTACCTTGGCTCTTATGGCAGCCGAACTAGTTCTGCTGAACAAGGGGTTCACAGATTTAGTGAAGGGAAGCGTCCGAAGGCGTCGGCCTTATGTGTATAATCAAGAACTCAGCCCTGAGGAGAAACTCCGAGTTGCGAGAGAAGAAGACGATGTATTCCTATCTTTTTTCTCGGGACACTCGGCTCTTGCTTTTTCAGCGGCAGCCTTCGTATCGACTGTAGTCGCAGACGCGACGAATACACCGGATTGGGCAAAAGGCATCGTGTGGGGAAGTACGATGTCCGTGGCTGCTTTGACCGCATACGCGAGAGTAGCAGCGGGTCGTCATTTCCCGAGTGATGTGGTAGTGGGTGCGGTAGTGGGTGCTGCGATTGGTCACCTCGTTCCGCGAAGTCATCGCCTAGGGGTTGATATGCAAGTTCAGATTCTCAATCGTGGGTACGACGGTATCGGCCTTGGAATTCGAATCCCGATGAACTGAAGAATGAACTCTACAATTGCGTCTTAGATTGGTTCGGTACCCGGTTGCCGAGGGAAGCAGTAAGCCTAGTTTTTCTGGGCAGGAGAACTGATGCGAGCTTTTCAATCCTCACTCTTCTTGACTTTGGCGGTCGCTGGAACCGTTGCGTCTTATGCGTGTTCAGCGTCTGACTCTGAAGCTGACGTCTCTCTGGATCTATCCCAGAGAGACGGACCGTATGAGTTGTATTACGACGACGGTCAATTAGAAGAGAAAGGGACCTACAAGGGCGGGGAGCGGGATGGCTCTTATGAGAGTTACCATCAGAACGGTCAGCCTCGGATCAAGACGGCCTACAAGGGCGGGGAGCGGGATGGTCAATATCAGGTCTACAACGAAACCGGTCGATTAACTGAGGAAATGATGTACAAGGAAGGGGTAGCTGATGGTCCCTTCGAGAGATTTTACGGTGATGGTCAGCTGTGGATTTCAACGACTTACAAGAACGGTGAGTTCGATGGCCTGTATGAGCGGTACTGGGACAACGGTCAGTTAGAGGCCAAGGAGATCTACAAGGCCGGAGAATTGGATGGCCCATCCGAGCATTACTATAAGACTGGCCAGTTGTGGGTGAAGTTGCCGTATCAGAATGGTAGATTCGACGGCCTGTATGAGCGGTACTACGAGAACGGTCAGTTGGAGACCAAAGAGACCTATAAGGATGGTCAACTAGACGGACCGTCTGATCATTATTACAGCACCGGGCTGTTATGGATGAAGATTCCGGCTAAGGATGGGAATTTCGATGGACCGTTTGAGAGATATTTTGAGAACGGTCAGTTATTCGAGAGAGGAACATACAGAGCGGGTGAACGGGATGGGCCTTACGAGAGATATAGGGACAACGGTCAGCTAGAGGGCAAAGAGACCTACAAGGCAGGAATGGCTGATGGGCCTTACGAGAGATACCACGAGAATGGTCAGTTGTGGGTTAAGGGGACGTATAAGGCGGGTGAGCGTCATGGGCCTTATGAGAGTTACCACGAGAATGGTCAGTTGTGGGTTAAGGCGACGTATAAGGCGGGTGAGCGTGACGGAGCTTATGAGGTGTATCGAGAGAATGGCCAGTTACAAGAGAGTGGTATGTACAGGGCAGGGCAGAGGGTGGGTTCTGAGATGCAGCTCCAGAGGAATTGAAGAAGGCATTGCTGGCATTGTTTCTCCAGGCGCTTGGTCGGGCGGTTGCCGAGGCAAGCAGCAACTCTAGCTTTATAGGTTAGGAGAGCTTATGCGAACAGTCTTAAGTACCCTTTTCTTGACCCTGGTGATTGCTGGTGCTGCGGTGCTTTATCTATGGTCAAGACCTGACCCCGCGGTAGACGCAGCTCTGAATGAAGCACTCACGGAAAAGCTGCGTATACGTGGGTACACTGGGCTAATCGAAGAGTCCTTGGAGGAGCGTCTCGGGCGGGCAGTTGACTTAAGGCTAGCCGATGTAGGGCGCTTCCTTTTCTTCGACCCTGTGCTTTCGTTAGCTGGGGATAATAGTTGTTCAGGTTGTCACGGTCCCAATGTGAGTTTCAATGACTCGAGGCCGATCTCGATAGGGGTTGGCAATAACGGTGTTGTCGGCCCCGGGCGTCGTGGGCCGCATAACCAACGGCGAGCCCCGTCGCTCATCAACGCTGCATTTTACCCTCGCCTCATGTGGGACTCCCGATTCACGTCTACTTCTTTCGACCCGTTCAACAACGCACTGGGATTTCTCTTTCCTGAACCCGAAGGCAGCTCGTTATCATACATGAATCACCTCCTCGGTGCTCAAGCGTTTACACCTGTGGTAAATCGAGTTGAGATGGCTGGCTTCCAGTTCGCAGGTGATAACGATGCGATGCGGGATGAAATTGTTCAGCGCGTAAATGCTATCGCTGAGTACCGTAGGCTTTTCGGCGAAGTTTTCGCTGATATTCGTGGCGGTGTGCCCCTTCGCTACGAACACATCGCCCTTGCTCTAGCTGAGTTCCAGTTCACGCTCATTAGAGCCGATGCCCCGATTGATCGTTTTGCTCGTGGTGATAACGATGCGATGACAGCTGATCAAAAGCGCGGTGCGATCATCTTCTTCACACCAGATGTCCGGCCGCCTTCCTGTGGTGAGTGTCACAAGGTGGACGCCTACGCAAACGAGATGTTCAGTGATTTCGAGCCACACGTGCTTGCTGTACCTCAAGTGTTGCCAGCGTTTCGGAATATGCGCTTCGACGGTCCGGGTGAAGACGAGGATTATGGATTAGAGCAACAAACAGGAAATGAGGCCGACCGGTACAAGTTCAGAACCTCTCCTCTCCGAAACTTGGCCTTCCAGCCAGCTTTCATGCACAACGGTGCGTATGTGTGCCTGGAGGATGCGGTCCGTCATCACCTTGAAGTCTATGATCTTGGCCGATCATATGAACTCGACAAGCTAGACCCTGACTTACGGGCTTCAGTTGGCCCGGTGGAACCGATGCTCGAGAGTGTCCAGACACTGATCGATGCGTCCCGTCCATTACCTGATGAAGAGTTTGACCAGGTCTTAGACTTTGTCTTAAATGCTCTCACCGACCCGGGTGCACATCCAGATTCACTACGTGCTTTGGTGCCGGCATCCTTACCTAGTGGTCTTCCTCTGCACCATTTCGAATGGGGCATCCAGTCGCCCAAGGGGTGCTAGAATCAGATGATCCCCTAACAGCGCAAGTGTATCCCTGCCGATGCGTCCTCCTTTCTGTCCTCGCGCACCCCACGCACCACCAGTATGATCCAGTGGACTGAACGGATCTCTATACGCCACCCTCTGTGGCACTGAGGCAAGCATCATGAAGCGTTTTGCCGGCATCTTAATCGTTCTCGCCGTCTTAGCTCCGGGCTATCTAGCTGCCCAACAGCAGGAATCCTATGACTACTGGCGTTCTCAGAGGGATATGGTCCGCTATGGTCAGCAGGCGATCTTCATGTGCAATGGTCTGTTTACGTCCAACCGCACAATCGACCAAGTATTTGAACAAGAACTAGCGTATTTGGATCAGCCAGTCGGGACGCCTGACGGTGGCGACTATGAAATTGACCGAGCCCGCCGAGCGGTAGCGATCGGCGCCTCTGGAGGAACGCCAGTTATGCGCGCTGCCTTCAGAGAAGGACTTGGATGCATAATCCTCGCACCAGATCAGACATTCGAGGATATCGAAAGCCTGCCGATACTAGATACTCCACCCCTGGAAGGTGATCCGGATAAGATCCCGTGGCCTGACGGTGACCTGATCGAGGACCAGAACCTTTTACCGAATGTGAATACGGCTATCCTCGAGGATGCATCGAACTGGGCCTTTGAGCGCACATCACCCGAGCAGGTGACGCTCAGCCTCATTGTGGTCCATAATGGGAAAATCATTCACGAGCGTTACGCACCCGGTTTTGATATTTCTACCCGGACGAGGACATGGTCTACCGCGAAAAGTATCGCGGTGACGCTTATGGGGATGCTTGCTGACCAAGGAAAGCTTGCGCTTAATCAACCCTTAGGCTTTGACTGGCTTCCCCGTGCCCAGTCACCAGGCACAGATCCACGTAACGCAATCACACTCCGGAATGTCTTGAATATGTCTAGTGGACTGTACACTGTGGACAATCAGGGCCTCGAGTATGCGACTGGTTCCGGAATGTCCTATTGGGCAGGTGCGAGCTCCGTGCAAGGTGCATTGAGTCGCGCGCTGATCCGAGCACCTGACACGATGTGGGACTACGAAAACTACGACACGCTGCTCGGTGTCTACGCTATGAAGCTAGCAATTGGCGACGATCAGGAATATTTGGAGTTTCCGCGCTTGGCACTGTTCGACCGGATTGGGATGAGAAATACGCTCGTGAGTGTAGACCGTTTTGGGGACTTTGTTCTGAGTAGTCAGGTCTACACAAATGCACGTGACTTGGCACGCTTCGGGATGTTGTACCTACAGGGTGGCACGTGGCATGGTGAGCGCCTTCTTTCTGAGGACTGGATCAACTTTGTCCGCACTCCCGCAGCAGCGACTGTTGGTCGCGGTGGCCAGTATGGTGGTCAGTGGTGGCTTGTTCCTGAGGGTCGCGACGACGTTCCAACGGACGCGTATTCTACTGCCGGTAATCGTGGACAGTATGTTGTAGTGGTCCCATCACATGACCTGGTTATCGTGCGGAGGGGCCTCGATTACGGTCGCCAGGGCTTCAATCGATGGGACCTTACTAGAGAAGTGCTCAAGGCAATAGGAACTGTCTCGGACAGCAGGTAAGAAAGGCGGCCGTAGTACCAGTTGTGAGTGTTGGGTTCGGGATAGTGTAGACAATTGACTGTATCTAAGCCCTGCGCTTTTTCGGTCCAATTGGATAAGTTCTTCACCGTTGCAACCCCTTTATTCCGAGTGTAGGCTGGCACCTGATCGGTATGTTCAAAACGGGTTATATCCTGAGTCGCCGAGCGGACCTGGTATGGTTTCTGGGCCTCCCCTTTGTGGCGGTCCTGATTGCTTTGGGTTTCCAGCGCTGGCTTCCGTACGTCGCCGTTGCATCCATCAACCTGTGGATTACGATCCCACACCACTACGCTGGTTGGATTCGTTCCTACGGTATGCCTCAAGTCTGGGAACGCTTTAGAGAACGGCTGATCGTTGGCCCCTTCCTAATCCTCATTCTGACGGGTGCGGGCCTAGTCTGGGCTCCGATTACGCTACTTCTCCTCGTCACAGCTTGGGATCACCAACACAGTGTGATGCAGCAGCACGGCCTGTCTCGTGTCTACGATTTCAAGGCAAGGGCTGGCCTGCCGTCGACTGGTCGCTTCGATATCACTCTGCATTTCGTGCTGTACGGCTTCATGTTTGTGCATGCACCGATGTTTCGTTTCCTGTGGATCCGAGAGATGCACAGGATGGATATTCCAGTATCGGCTGGATTCGTCGAGGGCCTCCTTATCGCTAGCTGGGTCGTATTGATTATGTATCTAGCGATCTATGCCTGGCATATACGACAGACGATCTCAAGTGGTCAGCCGATCAACCCGATCAAGTATGTCTTTATCGGTGCGAGCTATTTCCTCTGGTATTTTGTCGCCTGGAACACAAACTCAATTCTCCTATACGCGGTCGCCCACCGTATTATGCATGGGGTTCAGTACATCGTCATGGTCTATTCTTTCATGCGGCGCACTGCGGACGCCCCAGCTGCAAAGCCGGGATTTTGGAGTCGGCTAGTTGGCCAAGGGAAACTTCGTTGGTTCCTCGTTGGTGGAGTTGCCTACGCATTTCTATTCCAACTTTTGATCAATTATCCACTGGACGAGTTCGGCTTCGGGGTGGTGAATTTTGCGCCGTATCCAGCGATACCCCAGTTCAATCTCCCAGCTCTCGACTACGAAGCTTCTTATGGACTGTTTTCACAGATGATGGTCTATGCTTACGGTATGATGCACTACTATCTGGACTCATTCATATGGAAAGTTCGAGATAAACAAGTGCAGGCTGGGCTCTGATGGCTGTTCTACAGAGATACAGGATGTTGGTGATCGTCTATGTAATCGTTCTAGGGATCGGTACACGTGAATACCTTATTTCTCGGTCTGGCGGGACACTCGAGTGGATCAGTGGTTGCCAAGCGTCAGCCTCTGGCTGTTCCATGACAGGTAGGGGGACGACCGGGCTTGCGGACGATTCATTATTCTGGACGCGGCATGCGAAGATGACAGAGGTGGTTGCTGAACTTAATCCAGAAGACCCGGATACTGATTTCTTGCTGGGAATGCAGGCACTCTCAGAAGGAGACGTTGAGGAGTCGATCTATCGACTCGAAGAGGCACTCGAAGTTGATCCAAAGCATAACAACTATCTGCTGCAATACTACGCACAATACGAGCTGTCACGTGGAGCAGACTGGCGCCGAGTGAACCGCGCTGTGAACCGGTGGCGCATCAACCATCCGTTCTCGGCGGATCCGCTTACGATTCCCCTCGGTGCCGGCCCGGCGACCCCTCAGGACGAAAATGAGATGTATGAAGCTCTTGAGGCTATCCCGTGGGTAGCGGGTTCGCAGCTTGAGTCTTTTATCTTGGAAGACCAACCTCGCTGGCAGATATCATTGGTGTTCCAACCTGGGGAGACTGTAGATGTGAGGGAGGCGATTGAGGCGGTAACTCTTTTGTCACTCCCTCCGAATGACCGACAGCATTTTCGAGTGCGGTGCAGTACCCTAGTTGATTGCACTATGGTGCCGCGCTGAGGTCCCTTACTCCCTAATAAACCCTACATTCAGCAGAGTATTAGCTGGCTCAACCGGACAAGATTTTATGAAGAAGACATGGCTTGCTCTTTTTGTGCTCATAACAGTGAGCGTTCCTGGTCAGGATATTGAGGGCCAGGTATTCCCGACCGATGATTCCGTCATCCAGAACATGTGGGAGGAGGGCATGGAGGGCGGATCACAGGTTGTAGATTTGGCTCAAGCACTTCTCGATTCGATTGGCCCTCGACTGATGGGTTCTCCTGGCTTTGATGCTGCAGGGGACTGGCTGGTTTCCAATTATACCGCCTGGGGTATCAACGCAGAAAAGCAAGTGTATGGTACGTGGACCGGGTGGGAGCGCGGTTACACGCACCTCGATCTTATCGCACCTCGCAAGCGAACGCTGGAGGGGATGATCCTCGCCTGGAGTCCGGGCACTGATGGCCCGATTGAGGGTGAGGTGATCGTACCGCCTCTGTTCACAAATTCTGATGAATTCGAGGCATGGTTGCTTGAAGTCGATGGTCGAATTGTGGCGATCTCATTAGCAGAGCCAACCTGTCGGGAAGACCAATCTTGGTTGGACCACGCTACAACTGAGTCTTTCCAGGAGATGAATAACGCTAGGGATGAAGCACGAAGGGCATTTGCAATGTCAACACGAGCTATGGGGCCTGGGGCTCCCGAGAGAATAGCCAATGCTGGTGCAATCGCAGTGTTAACTGGACGCTGGTCTGCTGGCTGGGGTGTAGACAAGATCTTCAGTTCTCCGACGGCAGGCATACCGGGAGTCCATCTCAGCTGCGAGGACTACGGACTTGTCGCTCGCTTAGCTGAGCGGGGACAGTCACCCAGAATCCGGCTTGACGCTCAAGCTGAATCTCTCGGTGAGGTTCCCGCATTCAATGTCGTTGGCACAATTCCTGGCACCGAGTTACCCGATGAGTACGTACTATTGAGTGCGCATCTTGATTCTTGGGATGGTGCTTCAGGTGCGACCGACAACGGTACCGGTACGATCATGATGCTCGAGGCGATGCGGATTCTGAAGGCCACATACCCAAATCCGCGTAGGACAATCATGGTTGGGCATTGGGGAGGTGAGGAGCAGGGACTGATCGGTTCGACAGCGTTTGCGGCTGACAATGCAGAGGTTGTCGACGGGCTACAGGCTGCGTTTAACCAGGACAACGGTACTTGGCGGATCGATTATATACGGATGCAGGGGTTTACCGGTGCCGGAGCACATTTCGGGAGATGGTTTTCAAGAATCCCGGTGGAGATTACAGGTCATATAGAATTAGATATTCCCGGAGTTCCGGAGACTGGTGGAAGCGATCATATGTCTTTCATCTGTAAGCCTGCTCCGGGATTCCGTCTACAGTCGAACTACCCGGATTATCGGCAATACACGTGGCATACCAACCGGGACACATTCGATAAGATTGTTTTTGCAGACCTCCGAAATAACGCGACGCTTGCCGCGATGCTTGCGTATCAGGCATCCGAGGATCCGGAGCGAATGTCCTCAGATACTCGGGTCTTGCCCACAGATCCGCGGACTGGTCAACCCGGACGATGGCCTCAATGTCGACCGCCAAGGCGCAGCCCAGGTGATTAGGCGTGAACTAAAAGACTTGGCCTAATGCCGTACTCAAGATTTTAAGCAGGAGATCTAAAAAATGTTCAAACGGTCTGTTTTTATCGCGTTCATACTTGTATCTGCAGCTGGCGATTCAGTAATTGCACAGCAGGATGGCCTCTTCACACCCAATACGGCGCTCGACGTTATGTCGGGAAGCATTGCGGATGTCACTTCCGATGGTCGGTGGTTGGCAGTCACGGTGCAATCTCGCAGAGACCGCACCGATGTTGATCATATGCGTTTCGGAGATCCGACGTACGTAAGTCCCGCAAGCACACGTGTACTCCTCATCGAAACCACCTCTGGCGATCAGGAATGGCTATTCGGCGACCCGGTGCAGGTTAGGGGGCTTACATGGTCTCCTGACGATACTCAGCTCGGGTATTTCTTGATGGTGGGAGGCCAGTACCAGCTTAGGGTGTACGACATTGAATCTGGGAACACGAGATCCGTCAGTCTTGGTACCACCAAGGAGATATCCTCTAACTCACCCCTTATTTGGGCCCCAGATGGATCGTCTGTTCTCCTCTCACTAAGGCCGGAAGCGTGGGCAGAAGAGGCACGACAGGCATTTGCTGTAATGACCTCTGGGCCAGTCGTTGTCCAGGATTCACGGAACGATTTTCTGGCTTGGGACAGAGTTAGGAATCTTGCTAGCCGACAGGTAGCTGCACTCGTGAGCGTTAGCAGTGGATCGGTCGAGGAGATCCTCTCCGAGGCTGAGGTGCAGGGTCTCCGGTTTGGAGAATCCGGAGACTTCGTGACCTATACCGCTGTCAAACCCCAGAAAACAGCTTACGAGAGAAATGAGGGTACAGAGTATGAAATCCTCAAACTGGTGCTCGACGGGTCAGATCCAGAATCGATTGTAGCTTCAAGTGAGCGCCGTACAAACCCAAACTGGAACAAGGCTGGAGACGCTTTTGTTTACAGTGAGGAAGGAAATGTTTTCCTGAGAAAGCTTGAAGAGGACAGTACAACCAATCTTACCGAACAACATCGTGGTTCTGTGTCCGAAGACGATTCTACCAAGATGAGTTTCTCGCCGATGAGGTGGAGTCCTGACGACGAGGATATTCTCATGAGTTCTCAGACGGGATGGCATATCCTTTCTCCAGATGACGGTGGCCTTGAACTTGTTTTGCCACTCGAAGAGGACGAGGAATCGCGTCCCTCCCGGTCCGTCCAATCATGGAGTGAAGACGGTCGCTATATCTATTTCACCTACTCCGCTAGCGACGAATGGCAGCGAGGCTTGAAGCGTCTTGATCTTCAGTCGGGCGTGATTGAAACCATGATGCTCGATGAAAACCTGTACCGCTCCTTCAATTTCTCGGATGATGGGGGCACGGTCATCTATAGGATGTCGGACGGTAATCGTCCGGATGAGATTTGGGCCGCTAGTGAGAACTTTAGTGAGCGTAAGCAGTTAACTGATCTAAATTCTCAGCTTGCTGATCTTCCACTCTCGAAAACTGAACTCATCGAGTATCTCGATATAGACGGGAATACGCTTTATGGGATCCTCTATTACCCCGTCGGCTATGAGCCTGGCCGGAAATATCCTCTGGTAGCAGAGATCTACGAGCAGTTCTTCGATAACGGTTATAACGAGAACATGAACCTCATTACGGCTCAGGGGTGGTTCGGGTTCAGGCCTTCTGTGCGGTTTGAAGAAGGCTTTCCTGGGGAGGCTTGGCTCAAAGCAGTCCCATCTGCGATCAACAAGCTTGTTGATCGCGGTATAGTCGATAACGACAAGATCGGTGTGTATGGCCAGAGCTACGGTGGTTACGCGGTGAATTTATTGATTACCCAGACCGATCGTTTTGCCGCTGCGGCTAATGTATCCGGCAAAGTGAATATGATCTCATTTCTCGGCGATAGCCCTAGGATTACCACTCGTAACTATCGCGCGGCTGAGATTGGGCAGGACCGCATCGGAGCAACCCTGTGGGAACAACCACAGAAATACATAGAACATTCAGCGATCATGTTCGCAGACCGCATCAATACCCCACTACTGATGCTTTCCGGTGAAGGAGACTGGAATGTGCCTGCAACGAATCAACGGGAGATGTACTATGCGCTCCGTCGACTCGGAAAAGAGGTTGTCTGGGTTAACTACATGAGTGGAGGTCATGGGGCGGGGCGGGCGAGTTCTGCTGAGGATTTTGTGGATCATTGGGAACGGATGTTCGACTGGTTCCGGGAGTATTTTGATGAGGGGAACGGGGGCCGCCCCGTTTCTCAGGATGGATCCTGAGACTAAGCAGATGAGATATCGTTTGCTCGGTCTTCGAACTCGAGTTACCCGCTAAATTTTTCACCAAATCTGAGAAGCACTGAACTCACATTGCCCTGGGATAGTGTGACAATGTAGAGCCTGTCATACTCCATTTCAGCGATCGGGGTGCCCGCCTCTCCACCTAGGGCTTCAACGAAGCCCGGTGTCGTGTTTGAGTGTCCTAAAACCAGATGGCGCCCAGGAGTAGCAGCTATAAGCGCGGCTGCTACAACAAGATCTCTTGCATCGTACAAGTCGATCGTTAAGCCAGTAGCTTCTGCTGTGGGCTCACCCGTCGAAAGTGTACGCTTGTAGTCGGTTGAATGGATATGTGTTAGCCCGGCATCCTGGAGCATCTTGGACAAAAGCCGAGATCGTGCCCACCCAGCTTCTGAAATCGGGGGATCGTCCGTGCCGTCCTCCGCTCGTTCAGAGTGTCTCACAAGGTAGACAACAACTGGCTCCTCTTGACCAATGACTCCAAGTGGAGTGATGACAAGAAGGACTATGGACCACAGAAAGCTTCGACGCAGCATCGCAGAGTTCTCGCTGGGTTAATCAAACGGGATCGTGTGGCCTGAATCCCTGCAAGTCAAATTCTCTGGGTTAGATGGAATGAGGTGGTCGAGAGGTTTGAATACACTAGGGGACTGGGGGGAGCTCGGCCCATGAGTTAGGATTGAGATGAGCGCGTGAGTGAGGATCGCCGATGGCTTATGCCACCGGAGGAAAGTCCGAGCTCCGCAGGGCAGGGTGCCGGGTAACGCCCGGGCGCCGAGAGGCGACGGAAAGTGCAACAGAGAGTAGACCGCCGATGGCCGCTTGCGGCACAGGCAAGGGTGAAAGGGTGCGGTAAGGGCGCACCGGGCTTCCGGTAACGGGAGTCGCAAGGCAAACCCCACCCGGAGCAAGGCCAAATAGGGGACAAGGAGTTGCTCGCTCCAACTGAGTCCCGGGTAGGCCGCACGAGGCTGCCGGCAACGGTAGTCCTAGAGGAATGATCCTCCCCCGCGAGGGGACAGAACTCGGCTTATTTCACGCGCTCGTCTGACGGCGCCCGTCACTTTACCGTGGCGGGCGTCGACTTATTCCCACCCTGGTTTTCAGCTTGACCGGTAAGGTGGTTGCGCGATCTTGATCCTCAAATGCGCCCGTAGCTCAGTTGGATAGAGCGCGTGCCTCCGGAGCACGAGGTCACAGGTTCGAATCCTGTCGGGCGCACTGCTAGAAAGCTAGTAACTACAATGGTTTTAACGCTTACTGGGTTTCTGTCTAGGTAGACGTGGAGCCGTAGAGTCTACCCCTGTTTTTGGGGCGGCTTAAAGACCTCTGTAGATGTGCAAACCCAACGGTGTTAGGTCGCTAAAATCGGCTAAACAGTGAGGACGCTATCGTGCGCGGACGTGCGTGAGGACGTTGCCGCTACGATATAGCCGTTTATGGGCGTGGTTAAGCCAATATAGATGTCTGGCCGCAGGAATCTTTCTGGAAGGATCAGACTCCTGTGACTCTGTCCAGCATGGACAGCGTGTTGAGCGCGCAATGAGCAGCGATCAGTGGCCACAGGTTCCTGCCGAACGCGACATAGCCAAGGCCCATGGCAAGGCCGATCAGACCAACGGTTATTGATCGTTCCGATAGATCGTAGGAATGTCGAAAGCCAAAGATCGCAGCCTGGGCTATCACTGCAAATATCGTGGCAAATAGATTGTTCGAGAGCATTCGTTCGATCCAGTTAATCAAGAAGCCTCGGTCCAGGAGTTCTTCAAGCAGCGATTCGAGCCAAATAAAAGGGATAATTGTCAGAAACAGAAGCCAGTTGCCACGAAGGTCTCCGAACTTGGAAACGGCTTGTTCAGCTGAATTGTCGGGAGCAACTACCAACGCGAGCTGATCGCTCATCACCGAAAACAGAACGACCAAAACGGGCACTAGACCAAGGATAAACACCGTCGCGATCAGCGAGACCTTGTAGTTCGTGGGTCTGCGTAGACCCAGGTCCTTCCAGGACACACCCCTGGCTCTCATCCGCCATGTTGCAACAGCCAATGTCGTAAGCGACCACATGAGCCCATTGGGGATGAACCCGATCTCTGAGAAGTAAACTTCTCTTACCAGAAACATCACCGAGAGATAGATGACCAAGTCGGTGAAGAAAGCCTGGGGGCTTGAGTGTCCTGGATTTCCTATTGGTGATCCTATCGTGCTCGTCAAATGCACTCCTTTATGTTGTCAGCCAACCATTTCTCTTAGTTCGTTGACGTGTTCGGTATAGGCACCACGACCCGCAGAGGTTAACGAAAGCCATGTGCGTCGGTGTCCAAAATCCCTTCTTTTTGCGACGGCAACATAACCAGCCTCTTCAAGTGATTTAATGTGCTTGGAGAGCACCGAATCACTTACATCAAGCTGTTCGCGAAGGAGTTTGAATTCCAGTTCACCCGAAGCGGATAACATCGCGCATATATGCAAACGATTAGGTGCGTGAATCAGGGCATTAAAGCGCGAATTCTTCATCTTGAAGCATCCTGCTGTACCCATTCATTCGTTGGGTGCTTATACGTCAGATATGCGACGGACAAACTGACGATTACGGCCGCGATATAGGGAGCCAAGGGAAGATCAGCTATGGGAAAGGCACCCTCCAGACGGGTCTCAGGTCTACCCGATACCGTGGCCTCTCTTCCCACGAACATTACAACAGCAAAGAAGAGTGCCTGTAAGGCAAGAAAAACTTTTCCTGAACCTGAAGGTGGTAAGAGTAGTCCTCTTACACCCAGCAATCGCTCGCTGTACCTAGCAAATAGAACCAACAAGACAACTGAGATGCCTGATAGCAACATCCCTCCGCCCCACGAGTTCTCATGCTCTGATACTGCAAATGAGAATGTGAAGATGCCACACAACAAAGAGACCATAGTGATCAACCAGAGTGGTGGCCTTAAAGACGATATTGTCTCATTTCCTATTTTGTTCAAAGACTCAAGTGCCGATTGTGCCTCTGCGGTTGTAATCTGATTTTCATCAGTCATGATTTCTGAATCCCCACGTTAGTTTCCATGATGGAAAGCAACCTAGCAAACACTTTCCAATATGGAAAGTAGTGTACTGTTTTGTGTGAGGGATTTTTTAATTCCAAATTGGCTAGGAGTCCCAGCACTCAAAAAAATTCCATTACATTTTCGACTCACTCTAGGAGGTTGAAATGGAATGGTTTGGATCACCTGAACTGACAAACCTTTGTCTGATCCTACTGGTCTATCTAGCAAGGAAGCGGTGTCAACAGTGCTCAATACGCGAGTGATACCCGCTTGGAGTCCCAGCCCTCAAAAAGAATTATGCAAGAATTTCGAGCCTGACGGTTAGGGTGTCCGAATAAGTTGCGGGTCTCAGGGGTGCCTAACATGTTTAGGTAACCCAGTTGTTGGTATAACGTGGGGTAATCGGGTTGGCTCCCAACTCAGCAGGGGACTCATGAGCGTAGAAAAGATCGGGGCTACGGCAGTCCTACACTTGTTCTGGATACTGGCCTTTGCGGGTGTCGGGACGGCACAGACCAGCAGTGGAGGTCTTTTGGCGTCTAGTGAGGCAGAGACCGCTCCTAGCTTCTACGCTGATGTTCAGCCGGTCTTCCAGAAGAACTGTGTGGACTGTCACCGTACGAATGCACCGGATGTCGGGGGAATTACAGCTCCGATGTCACTAATGACCTACGCTGAAGCCTATCGGTGGGCTCCCCGGATCAAGCGAGCGCTCGAGAGCGGCTACATGCCTCCATGGGGTGCGCATGTCCAACACAAGGGCACCTTCAAGGACGAGCGCTATATCGACGATGCTGATAAGGAAACCGTAATCGCTTGGGTGGATGCGGGAGCTCCTGAAGGTGAGACTCCGGAAGGAGCATCTCCATCAGAGTCAGCCACGCTGCTCGAAGATATGAAGGAAGGGTCGGGCAGAGGTTTGACAGGCTGGTGGATTGGTGAGCCCGATCTCGTTGTTGAGTTTGAACAACCGGTGCACGTACCTGATTCCGTGCAAGATTGGCAACCCACATTCCATATGCCGGTACCGGAAGGTGCACATACGGAAGCAAAGTGGATCTCAAAGGCTGAACTTCGTCCCGGAGGCCCATGGGTTCACCATATAGTGTCCAGCCATATGGGAGTTGGTGTTCCCGGTCGTGGGCCGTTCACCTACCCTGAGGGTTGGGGTGTTCTTCTGCCTGAAGATCCCTATATCACCACAAATATGCACTATCATAAGACTCCCGGCCCGGGTTCGGCCGTGGAGGATCTTACCAGGGCAGGATTCTCATTCTATGAGCCGGGTGACGTGATTGACTACGTAGTTGACACGGATCTCAATTTTACGACACGCTTTGTAATTCCTGCGGGTGATCCAAACTATGAGGTGAAGCATCAGCGGCCATTTGAGGAGGATACCTACCTCCTGTCCCTCGGGCCGCACATGCATCTTCGTGGCAAGGCTATGAGGTACGAGCTTGAGTATCCAGATGGTAAGACGGAGACGCTGCTCTGGGTGCCGGACTATGACTTCAATTGGCAATTCCTTTACGAATATGAGGAACCGCTGTTCGTTCCTGCTGGCTCAAAGCTCCACATGACTTGGTGGTTCGATAATTCAGCAGGAAATCCGAACAATCCTGACCCAGCAGCGGAGGTTGTATACGGAGCTGAGACTACGGATGAGATGGCAAACGCCCGTATCTATTTTGCTCCAGCGACCCCACGAGGCATCGTTGTAGGAGAGGAAATTCCTGAGGAGCTTCTCAGGGCAGCAGAAGCGAGAGAGGTTCAGCGTAGACGGCGGATCTCAGCTCAAATGGGTCGCGGTCGAATGTAAAGAAGAAGCACCTACACCTTACTTGGAACTGACAGGGCGTAGGTGCCCCCTTCTATGACTAGCGCCTCTGGGGCACTTCTTCACACGGCTCTTCACCTTCGATGGGTGCAACGCCTGCGGGAAGGTCTCGGCAAGGGTTAGCAGCCTGAAGGGCACTTCTGGCGCCCGACCTGATCAAGGATGTTGTTCCTGGTCCCTGGAAAAATCGGTACCCTGCACGTGTGGACATCCATGCCAATGGACCGCCCAAGAATCGTCCAGCTCCGAGTGTTCCGTCTTGGATGTTGGTGACCAATGCTTCGTATCCCGGGTCTCCCTGTCGTAGACCTGTGAAGCTGCCCAAGTCTGAACTAGCTGCGAACACGACATCGACGCCCGGTACCGCCGCGATCTCATCAGCAATTTCTGCACCTGCAGGTGACTCAATCATCGCGATGATCATGATGTTGTCGTTCGCAGCCCCCCTATAGCCTCGGCCCCAAAGTGCACCGTATTGGCCGCCACCCTGACTACGTTTGCCTTCAGGGGGATATTTCGCATAAGTCACTGCATTACGGATCTTTTCAACGTTATCGACCATGGGAACGATGATTCCTAGGGCGCCGATATCAGTAGCTTTTTGGATGTCACCCTCGGTTGCGTCAGGTACTCGGATGAAAGGGATCGCAGAAGCACCTCTGCATGCCCAAATCATTCGCGCGACGTCAGAGTAACTCAGTGCGCTATGCTGCATCTCAATCCACGTGAAGTCGAAGCCGGCATTCGCCATGGAACAGTAAATCTCGGGGTCAGCCGTTGATACTGTGCCGCCGATGACGCGCTCGCCTGCGGCCAGTTTTTGTTTCACTGTGTTGAATTGGCGCACCTGGCTGCTCTCTTGTGCAGACAGGGCTGTTACGGCGCCAAGGCCAACCGCGAATGCCATGGCTAGGAGGCTTGCTTGCTTCATTGCTAATCCCTCGGTGCATGAATCTGGTCACACCGCCGTCTGCGGTGCTTGATCGCAAGATACGCGGTGGCTTCGATCAAGCCCAGCGATTAAGTAGATAAGCCTTTATAGCGCTGGTGAGAGTATTACCTGGGTTGGTCTCCGATTACGGTCACACGGTAGCCGGAACGAATGTTCGGAAAATAATCCCAGATCGCGTAGTGCTGTGCGCATCTATTATCCCAAAACGCAATGGAGTTCTTCTCCCATTTGAAGCGGCATTGGAAGGCCGGATTTTGCACGTGCTCAAAGAGGAACTCCAGTACAGCATCACTCTCTGCCTTGGGGAGTCCAATGATATGCTGGGTGAACATTGAGTTGACGTAGAGTGCTTTCTTGCCAGACACAGGATGAGTTCGGATCACCGGGTGTTCAGCGGTCGGGTAAGTCCGCCCACCATCATCCCGTCCTATCCTCGTATTCACGCTGCGGTAATAGGGCCCACCATCATGATGTGCTGTCAGGTTTTCCAAGAACAGCTTCATAGGATCAGAAAGCGTGTTATAGGCCTCGTACATGCTCGAGAACACTGTGTCACCGCCTGTTTCTGGAACTTTGTAAAGCCTAAGGATTGAACCCAGTGGGGGTGTTTTGGAGCATGAAACATCAGAGTGCCAGGTCTCTCCAGCGATCCGCTTTGAGTTCTCGTCCGCGTGGATGATCATCACCTCAGGATGCCCTTCCAGCCCAGGATCATTCGGATGAACGTCAAGTTCGCCGAAAAGTGATCCAAACTTCTTGTGGGCCTCAACAGAAATATCTTGGTCACGAAAGAAGATTACCTGGTAGGTAATCAGCGCCTCATGGATTATCTGGAAGGTGTCTTCGTCGAGTGGTTTATTGAGATTTACACCTAGAATCTCAGCACCAATCACTGGTGTGACTGGATTAATGCATATGTCTTTCGCGTCCACTGAATTCAATGCCCTGGCGTAAGTATCTGTGCGAATTTCCGAATAATTCTGCTTCTAAGACTCTTGAGAAAAGGGAACATACGTGTCAGGCGTGGTGGCTTCCAGGTCGGGATCTAATCCTTCTGTTACGCCAGATGTTCAGTGATTCAAAATTCTGGATGCTTCAACTTTCTGGCCTCATTCTGGTTGGGGTCTTTGAAGTTCATTGGCTTCTGATTCAAGAGTGTTCGGTTTGGACATTTTCTTCTGCAATTGACTGGGTGCTGACCTCCTAGGTACTTGGTGCACTGGTTCATTGGCGCGAGCGCGCCATTCTGGTCACTAGGAGGCTCGTTATGTGCAGGCCCGCTGCCGCAGTGCTGTTGGTCTTTTTGTTTCTTGCCTGTTCTGGTGTGAGCCCTGATGCCGCCTCGGGACCAGAAGGGTCCCCTGAAGCATTTGATATAGTGATTCTGGGTGGGCACATCGTTGATGGCACTGGAAATGCTGGGTTTCCTGGCGACGTCGGTATTCAGAACGATCAGATTACTGCCATAACGCCAGCGGGCTTGCTAGTTAACGCGGAAACCGAACTCAGCATTGATGCCACAGATATGGTCGTATCCCCTGGGTTCATAGATATCCAAAGCCATTCTCGTTCGAGTTTTCTGGGTGATGGGGACGGACGCGTTGTATCCAAGGTGACCATGGGTGTGACCACAGAGATTATGGGAGAATCGACCACGAATGGACCCTCAAGCCCGGCAATGCTAGAAGCTGCGGGTGACGCTACCGGTTCAACCGTATTCGAGACTTTCGGTGACTGGATGAGGGCGATGGAGTCACACGGTGCTAGCGTGAACGTAGGGTCGTTCGTGGGGGCCAGCACCGTTCGCGTACTGGGCAAGGGCGAAGCGATGGGTGAGGCGGATGCAGAGGAGCTAGCCTTGATGCAGGACGCTGTACGCCAATCGATGGAAGACGGAGCATTTGGTGTAGCATCTGCATTGATCTATCCGCCTGGAAATTTTGCCTCAACCCGAGAACTCATAGAAATCAATCGGGCAGCTGCCCCTTATGGTGGTGTCTACATTACACATCTCCGTTCTGAAGCAGATTACTTTCTCGAGGCGATAGACGAAGCTATCGATATTGGTACCACCGCTGGTGTGCCCATCGAGATTTACCATCTGAAGGCCGGCGGCCGTAGGAACTGGAGTAAGGCGTCGCAGGCGGTAGCCAAGATTGATTCGGCTCGAGCAGCGGGAGTAGATATCCAGGCGAATATGTATCCCTACACAGCCGGAGGGACTGGACTGACGGCCTGTTTTCCACCATGGGCTTCGGCTGATGGAAAGCTATTCGATAACCTGGCAGATTCGGATGCACGGATGAGAATTCGTGCTGAGATCGAAAATCAGACGACCGAATGGGAGAATCTTTGTACACTCTCAACACCGGAAGGTGTGTTGCTGCTAGGATTCAATAAGCCGGATAACCAGCGCTATTCCGGACGCTACCTGTCGGATATATCCGAGGAACTTGGACAAGATTGGATTGATACTGCATTCGATCTCGTGCTGGACGAGCGCCAACGGCTTGGCACCATCTACTTCATGATGAGCGAAGAGAATGTCGCGATGCAGATTGGTCAGCCATGGATGAAATTTGGGACCGATGCTGGGGGGATAGATCCTGAGACTGCCCGAGGGCTTACTCACCCGAGGGCGTATGGGACGTTCACACGTATTCTTGGCAAGTATGTCCGTGAGGAAGGAGCAACAACCCTGGAAGAGGCAGTTCGCAAGATGTCATCAGCTGTGGCTACACGCCTCCATATCAAAAATCGAGGCTTGCTGAAGGAAGGGTTTTTCGCTGATATCGTAGTCTTCGACCCAAACACTGTCTCCGATCATGCTACGTATGATGAGCCGCACCAAGTCTCGACTGGTGTGCACTACGTCTTAGTGAATGGCGTCCCAGTTGTATCCCAGGGGGAACACACTGATCAGATGCCAGGCCGGCCAGTGTATGGGCCTGGATGGACTGGGTGGGACCGATGAGACATCTCATGCTGACTTTCACTTGGCTCCTCGCAGGGGCCTGCACAGTACAAGCCCCTGGCGGTACAACATCGCGTATTCTAGAAGAGCCTACAGAAGACACGGACGGCATAATTAGGGTTCTCGTTTACCATGATATGGAAGGGCTTACTGGCCAGTCCGACCCGAAAACATTTCGGTTTGCACACACCGACCGTTATGCCATTGGTCGCACGTATTTGACTGGAGATGTTAACGCCGTTGTCGCAGGGCTTTTCGAGGGTGGGGCTGATGAGGTGCACATTGTGGATGGTCACGGGAGTGGCAATCCTGAACCGGATCTGCTTCTTGAAGATCTAGATCCTCGAGCTGAATTAGTGAGCCGTGACGCTGTTTTCGATGCGTATGTAGATCTGATCGAGCCTGGTCTTTACGATGCGGTGGCTGTGGTCGGCATGCATGCTAAAACGGGAAGTGGTGGCTTTGCTTCACATACGTTCACCTTAGGAATTGACATCCTTTTCAACGATATGTCGGTGACTGAAACCGAGATTGTTGGCTATTCTTGGGGCCGAGTTGGTGTTCCGGTGATTTTTGCGTCGGGCGATGATCGTTTGGCATTGGATTTAGCTGGTCCCATGCCATGGGTTGAATTTGTGACTGTGAAGACGGCCACTTCTGCCTCGACCGCGGATCCCAGGCCAGTTGATGGAGCACGGGTTGAACTCACTGCTACGGCGCGCCATGCAATGGAAAACTACCGAAATGCTTCATCGATGCGTTTGGAGGAACCAGTCCAAGCTGTACTCCACGCGGTTCCACCTGCAGACCTATCAATGCTCGATGGTGTTCCCGGCATCAAGTATAGAGACCAGCGCGTTAGTTTTCAGGCATCGGATTTCCGTGAGGCGTACGATGGCCTTATTGAGTTAGTGACCGTAGCTAGGGGAGGATATTCAGTCGTTCTAAGTGAAGTAGCCCGGGGAATGTCGGGCGAAGGCCTCGACCTAGCCTACTCGGATGCCCTGTTCGACCGTTGGCTCGATTTTGAATCAGGCAGGTGGTTGCCTCCAGAGCTCAGCCCACCATCTGGACCACGCACATACCACGGCTTTCGTTAGGGTTCCAGCTACGGATCACCTGCTTGGATCCCCCCAGTTATTCTCGTGTAGGACCTGAAACTATATAGTTTCCTTGCTCCCCCTGTGGTCCAAACTGCACCAGGAAGCTTTGAATAATGAAGAAGAGATTTACCCTAGTTTCAGTATTAGCCAGCATGGCTCTTATAGCTTGTGGTGGTGGTGAGCCAGCTCAGACATCTAATAGTGCTGGTTCTGCAGGTGCTACGGCTGCTCTAGCGGCTGCTCCACCGCCAGCCATGGGTGAAATGACCATGCCGTCATGGTTCCAAGTGGACAATGACGCACGCACCGTGAGCATGACGATCACTGCCGGTTCAACAACTGAAAATAATTATTGGAACTTTAATGGTGTGACGAAGGGTGCGATGACTATAACCGTTCCCGAGGGGTACACCATTACTGTCGAACTGGTTAACAACGACCCGGTTATGGCTCATAGTCTGGGTATTTCCACGCAGACGTCATCTTTCAGTGGAGCTCCAGAGCCAGTACCGGCATTTCCAGGCGCCATCACTTCGAACCCTGCATCAATGATGGAGAGCACCATGCCCGGCCAAAGAGAGTCCATCCAATTCACAGTGGATCAGGCTGGTAACTACTCGATGGTGTGCTACATCACGGGACACGCTCTGACAGGGATGTGGGTCTACTTTAACGTGTCAGCAGATGGGTTAGTGGGCGTGCAGCAGTAGAATCACTAGCAGGCTGTCTGTGCTCCCACTTAAGAGCTCCCGTTCTAACTAGAAGGAGAAAGAGCGGGACCTTCTTTCGGTTTCTCAACACAATCGAGAGCGATTCGTCTCAGGTTTTACTGGGATCCACTGTCATTGGTCTTCTCAGCAGTACAGGTCCTTTCCGGGATCGCGCCTTAAGATTGAGGACTTCAACTAGGACCGAGAATCCCATCGCAAAATAGACATAGCCCTTCGGGATATGTTGGCCCATTCCTTCAGCTACCAGGGCCATACCAATGAGTAGTAGGAACGCAAGGGCTAACATTCTTACCGTAGGATGGGCTTCGACGAACAGACTAATTGGGTTAGCAGAGATGATCATGATCAAGCCCGAGACCAGCACTGCGATCACCATTACGGCCAGATCGTCTGCTAACCCAACGGCGGTGACAACAGAATCGATCGAGAATACGATGTCTAGCACTAAGATTTGTGCGATAACAGACGCAAAGGAGCTGGCCCCTCCACTTGTTGAAGTATCTGGTGCCTCGCCTTCAAGTTTATGATGGATTTCATGGGTAGCCTTGTAGAGTAAGAATAGGCCACCCGTTAAGAGGATCAGATCTCTCCCCGACACACCATGCCCGAACACTTCGAAGAGTTGTTCCGTGAGCCTCATGATCCACACGATGGAGAATAGCAAGAGGATTCGTGTGGCTACGGCCAATGTGAGCCCCAATTGTCGGGCTTTTGCTCTAGATTTCTCCTGGACTCGCTCAGCTATGATCGCAACAAAGATGATATTGTCGATTCCCAAGACGGTTTCAAGCACCGTAAGAGTGAGAAGGGCAATCCAAGCTTCAGGGCTGCTTATCCATTCCATATGAATCACTTACCAGTTTGAGATACTTTCGATTCTTCTGCCACTGAATAGTTAGTCCAAAGAAACACTTTCTGTTCGAATTCTTAAGAATTCTAGCGCCGTAGCTTGAAATAAGCACGCTTGAGCTACCTAGCACCATTTTCGTGCTCCGATTATCCACAGTGGCCAAGTGACTCCCGAGTCCTCATTATCCAGCTATTACTGGGCATATCTAACATATATAATAGATTGATTTGACGAATCAAAATAATATATTATCATCAGTCATACGAGGAAGTAGCCCGCATAGGAGATCAAAGGAAGAGAGAGGAGGGGTGCAATGTCAGATGTAGAGACGATCTTGAGTGTATTTCCGCGCATTTACTTCGCCTGTCGGCCTCGGCAGGTGACGGATCCCGTTGATGGGAGAGTATTGAGCTTCCATCAGGCTACTATTTTGTCTCACTTGGATGTGATTGACCCCACGATGGTGGGTGAATTGGCTAACCATCTGGGTGTCACAGCTTCAACGATGTCCTTGAATCTCGGTCGTCTGGAAGAAGCTGGATACGTGACCAGACAACGGGACCCTGAGGACCGGAGGGTGATGAATGTTTGCCTAACGGAAGCGGGTGATCGAGTGCGATTGGCGTACAGCACGCTCGACCCGGATCGAGTGGGACGGATGATCGATGGATTGGATCCTGTCCGGCGCCGTACTGCGGTGAATGGTTTGACCTATTTGGCTGATGCAGCGGATGGTCTGGTCAGGAGAGGGCAAGAACATGTATCAGGCCTTACGAGGTGAGTGTCTTTGCTGAATAGATGTTGGTTCGTGGCCAGGGTTGCTACTCCCGCATAGCTTGCTTTGTCTTACGGATTTCTCCTAAACCCAGAAGCTTTTCCTATGATCGCAAGTCGGGTTTCCAAAATTCAGTGGAGTTTGTTTTTTGTCGTTGTCCTATCAACGATGTCTCTTCGGGGTCAGTCAGTTGAGGGTTTGTTGACCAGGGCGGAACTAACTGACTTCACTGAAACAACCTCTTATGAAGAGGTGATGGGACTATCGAAGAGCTTAGCTGAATTATCCGACAATATTCATCTGACCACGTTCGGATATACGAATGAGGGTAGAGCCCTTCCTCTTCTTGTGGTCGGAGCTCCAGGTGCTTCAGCTGCAGCTGTGCTTGGGACTGGTAAGACTCGTGTTTATGTGCAGGGTAATATCCATGGGGGTGAGGTGTGTGGAAAAGAAGCTCTTTTGATGCTACTCCGTGGGTATGCTATGGGGCGGTATCCTAGCTGGACTGAGGAACTCGTTCTTTTAATCGCTCCTATCTATAACGCGGATGGGAATGAAAGAGTTCTATTACGCAACCGACCTAGGCAACATGGCCCTATCGGTGGGATGGGGCAGCGTCCTAATGCTCAGGGACTGGATCTGAACCGCGACCATACAAAACTCGATTCGCCAGAGGCCCGTTCGTTGGTCCGCCTCATGACAGAATATGACCCCCATGTTGCGGTAGATCTTCATACTACGAATGGAACTCGCCACGCATACCATCTCACATATTCACCGCCACTCCATCCGAATACCCCTGCGGCGATAGACGATCTTCTCAGGCGCCGCTGGCTGCCTGAAATCACACGACTCATCAAGGAAAAACACGGTTGGGATTACTACTACTACGGTAATGCTGGAGGTCGAGGTGGTGGTTCAGGATGGCGGACGTTCGATCATCGCCCCCGATTTAATAACAACTATGTGGGGCTGAGGAATCGTGTGGCGATTCTAAGTGAAGCCTACGCGTATGCGAGTTTTGAAGATCGGGTTCTTGGGTCTCTCTGGTTCGTTGAGGAAGTCCTGGATTATGCTGAGCAAAACGCTGCAGAAATCAGAGAAATCGTGGAGGTGGCAGACCTCCAATCCGTGGTTGGAAGGGAACTCGCTACGCGAGCTGATTTCAGTCGATCGGAAACAGAGGTAACGATACTTATGGGCGAGGTAGATGAGGTCCGGCATCCGTACACGGGTGAGATCATGCTTCTGCGCCGTGATGTTTCTATCCCGACACAAATGTACGAGTACGGGACCTTCTTCCCATCTGAGACCGAGACTGCACCTAAAGGCTATTACGTACTTCCGGAGGGTGAGGCTGCGGTTGAGAGACTGGAAGCACATGGGATCACAGTCCTTCGTCATGCGATAGAGGGTGACCATCTAGTCCAGCGCTTTCAAATCGATTCTACCAGGACGAGTCCGAATTCATTCCAGGGGCACAATGAGCGAACGGTTTGGGGGGAATGGGTTTCGACAACTGAGACACTCCCAGTTGGAACAGCCTATGTATCGGTTGATCAACCCCTGGGTCGGCTTGCTTTTACCTTACTGGAGCCTCGCTCCGACGACGGATTCGTTTCTTGGGCGATTCTCGATGAGGAAATTGAAGGTGGCACGCTACCAATATTGAGGGAGAGTCCGGGAACCCGTTAGTCGGGGATCCTTTAGCTTTAGTAACTATGCTGTCAGAGTTCTTGGACACTGTGAAAGACGTGTACTTTACGGTCCTTCAGGTGCTCGATCACGGCGTCAAAACACTCGATATTTCGCCCAACGATTTCTGGTGGCGCAACTCCAGGCTGATCCCAAATGCCATTCGTGATTAGCCGGACCATGCCGGTGCACGTGTAGCCTGTGGTACGAGCCATTGAGGACGTCTCGGTCTCAGTATTGTAGTAGTCGAGTAACTCATAGGTGTGCCGGAGTGTTTTCCCTTCTTTCTCTCCCTCAACCACAATTCGCATGATAGTGAGATCGGGTTCTCCTTCTTCAAATTGCCAGGCACTAAAGAGAAGAGCTTCAGTGACATCTCTTGGTGCAGCCTGCCCTGATGCTACGAGGATGCTTTGGCTTGAGAGGAATCCGGTGTCTCTGAGCATGTGCATCTTCTCCGCATGTCCTGGATAACGCAGTGTCTTCTCTACCATCTCAGGGGCCTTAGACGACGTCAGTAGAGAGCGCAACCCATCCGTATTAAAAGCCTCCAAAGTACCCAAGCCCGGGAAGTCGACGAGCTCGATTTCAGATAGGGCGGGCAACGAGATGTTTTTCCCTCCTCTTCTTAGGCGAGCAGGTCTCGTGTACTCCTCAATTACATCGCCGGGCGAGAAGGGGGCCTTGTACTCCCAGGGCAAGGATCGTTCCACTGGGAGCCCTCCAACAAGACAGCTGAAGGAGTGCGTCACATCCAAGTGATCATCCATATGGCCAGAAATGAGATTGCTCAAGCCTGGCGCTACACCGCAGTCAACGAGGCAAGGTATGCCGGCTTCTTTGGCTAACTCGTCTAGCCCAAAGGCGTTCTCCGGAAAAAAGGAAATATCGACAACGGGCCTTCCCTCCCTGAGCACTTGCTCTACGACTCTATAGCCCATGAAGCCAGGAACTGCACCAACCACTAGGTCCGCACCTGCAACCGCCTTCGATACGGTATTCGGATCCGAAAGATCGGCAGCGATACAATCAGCCCCGAATCTGGTTAGGCGTTCAGCAGCGACAGGATCTACATCCACAACAAGGACTGAAAAATCTTCTTCTGCAGCGAGATCGCGCACGATTGCGCTACCTACTCGTCCGCCGCCAAGTACGACAATCCTCAAAATAGCTGCTCCGTATTCGAGTCTTTTGGTGAAGAGAAATCAGGTTGCGATAACCAATCTGTGCAAGGGGGGGCTCCTCATACGTTGAGTGACTCGGATGAGTGTAGCCTAAGGGCTGGTGTACCATCACTTTATCCTTCAGACTTCGTTACCCATAATACCTTTCTGGGATGGAATCCGTTATGAAAAAGAGGTCAGCAGCTATCCTGATCGCGCTTACGCTTCCCGTGGTGGCCACCGCCCAACAGCCGGGTCTCGAGCAAGCTGCTGCAACGATTACGGAAGCAGGGTACGCTCAGCGGATTAATGTGATTGCCCATGACTCGATGGGGGGTCGAAATACCCCGAGTGCAGGCCTTGAAATGACGGCGGTCTGGATCGCTAAAGAGTTGGAAACACTAGGCCTTCGGGGCGGAGCCAGAGATGGTAGCTTCATTCAGAGGTACCCACTCCGTTCCATTGTAGTCGATAGCGAGGCATCGGGCCTTAACGCTCCAGGTACTCGGTTGGTATTTGGTCGAGATCTCATCCCCGTCTCAGGAACTACCGTAACCGGTAATGCCCAAGGTGGACTAATTCTGATCTCAGGGTCCGGTACTCTCGAAACCTCTGAAGCAAGGCCGTTTGCAGGGAATCACGTGATCGTGGTCGCTCCTGCGGATTCAGATGGAGTAGATCGAAGTATGCGACAAAGGCTCTCTGCCCTAATAACTGCTGGAGCTCTCTCAGTGATGGTCACCAACTCTAGTGGTGATGAGTCCTGGACCGCGAGTGCTAGGAGGGCACTACGCCCCACCGTACGTAAGGCTTGGGGTGAGCGGAGAGCAGAAGGTTCTTTCGCACCGATTCTCCAGTTACGGATGTCAGCCCTAAGAGAGATTCTCGAGCCTCACGGAATCAATGCTAGTTCTCTTCAGGAGCGCTCGGGCAGTGATATCGAAGCCCGTCTCGTAGAGGGCCTCGAACTTACCCTTAACCAGGTGGTCCGAGACGAGGGCATCCTAGCACCTAACGTGGTTGGCATCTTGAATGGTAGTGATCCTGCCCTTGCTGAGGAGTACGTGGTCTTTTCAGCTCACATGGACCATGTCGGGATAGGTGAACCGGACGTAAATGGAGACACAATCTTCAACGGGGCTGACGACGATGCTTCAGGGACGATAGCTATAGTTTCTGTGGCAGAGGCAATGGCAGCACTGCCAGTTGCTCCTAAGAGATCGATGGTATTTCTACTTGTGAGCGGTGAGGAAAAGGGGCTTTGGGGTAGTGAATGGTATGCAGAAAATCCGAGTGCACCGATTGAGCAGTACGTCGCCAATTTCAATGCAGATATGGTTGGAAGGAACTGGTCTGACACGATAGTCGCCATAGGGAAAGAGCACTCCGATTTAGGCGAAACATTGAGGAGGGTGAATTCCGAGCACCCCGAGATTGGAATGACGGCGATCGATGATCTCTGGCCTGATGAGCGTTTCTATTTCCGATCGGATCACTACAATTTTGCCAGAAAGGGTGTGCCCATACTGTTTTTCTTCAATGGTACACATGATGATTACCATGGCCGTGATGATGAGCCTAACCGAATCGATCACGATAAAGCAGCGAGGATTGCCAAGCTGATTTTCTATCTTGGTGTTGATATCGGGAATGCTCTAAATCCTCCCGAGTGGAATCCAGAGAGCTACCGTCAGATTGTCCTAGGACGCTAGTAGGCGAGCCGTACTAGTCATCCTCGTACTAGGATGGTGTCACGGTGCCCATTAATGGAGATGGTCGGGGTCAGGATAACACGGGAACATGTGGTCTAGTCTCAGTGCCCGAAGGATCTCTGCAGTCCTCGGATGAATCTCCCGAGCCCAAACGCCCTCACTTGGAGGTGTTTGAAGGCATGCAGTGAGAACTAAGGCAAGATCGGAGACTGCTGGCTTATGGAGGTCCGTAAAATCAAAGACCACATGTGCATCCGAGTCCACGACATTTTTCCGTTGTTCGGTAATAATTGAGGTAGTACGTGGGCCTCGGGCCTGTTTATCGTTACTTTGCTTTCCGCCGTTTTTCATGGTGACCTCACCGTTGGCGTGCTAGACCCGCTCTTGTTCTTACCTAGTATCAAGAGTCATGCCAGATCGGTTTCGTTACATTCGGCCTTAATGATTGAATTGTTCTCGCTGTGGGTAGGAAAGACTATCGCAGACTGTCCCCTCTGGCACCGAGAGCCCAGGACAAGAAGATTTGCTGTATGAGACTTTCTGAAGTAGGACCTACGAATCGTGCCTGGCTGTTATCACTGCTATTCTTAGGCGTGATTCGTGTGCCAGCGCTCGCTCAGACTCAAACTCCAGTATCGGAGGTTGTGCGCCAGGGATATTTTCGGGCACTCGGAGAGTTTTTCACTCTACCTCCAACTGAGCTTGCAATTTTGAATGAATGGGAACTTGATGAAGACGAGATTCCAGTAGCCCTATTCATCGCGGACAGGACTGGCGTTTCATCAGAAGCATTGGTGGCCCTGAGGCGTTCGGGTCGGAGCTGGGCAGAACTTGCTGCACGCTACGGGGTCAGTGCGGCTGCTCTCCATGTGCCGATACCCGAGCAGAGTTCGGCTGGTGAGATTGCTACACTATACCAACAGTACAGGAGCACCCCCGAGAGCAGATGGGCTGATATCCAACTTGAATCCGCTGAAATTGTTGCATTGATCAATGTCAGAATTTTGGCTCAAACGCTTGGGATTTCGCCAGCAGAAGTGCTTGCTCAGTCGGAGACGGCTGATTCGTTCGTTAAGCTGTTTGGCGAGTTGATCCACTAACGACTGATTCCGGAGACTCCATGGCGCGAGCGAACTTTATTCCGCTTTCTACATACGAGGAACTTCCTCCGGAAGAGATGCGGCGGGAGGCTGAGGCGTTTCTCGCTAAGATGAGACGTCGCCGCACGGTGAGGGAATTTTCTGACCGATCTGTGCCGAAGGACGTAATTGAGAACTGTATTCTAGCTGCCGGGACTGCCCCAAATGGGGCAAATCGTCAGCCTTGGCGTTTCGTCATGGTGGGTGATCCGGAACTCAAGTCCCGTATTCGTGAAGCAGCTGAAGAGGAGGAAAGGCAGTTTTACCAAGAGAAAGCCCCCAAAGAATGGCTTGATGCCCTAGAACACCTCGGAACCGATGAAAACAAGCCATTCCTTGAGGATGCGCCGTGGCTCATCGTCATATTTGCAGAGAGTTACGAGGTGCTTTCTGACGGGACTAAGTCAAAGAACTACTATGTGACAGAATCAGTCGGTATCGCCACGGGGATGCTTATCACTGCTCTTCACTATGCTGGTCTCGTTACGCTGACACATACACCCTCGCCGATGAAATTCCTCAATAACGTACTTGATAGGCCGGATAACGAACGTGCATTCCTAGTGCTTGTCTGTGGATATCCAGAGGAAGGTGCCAAGGTCCCAGAGATTACAAAAAAACCGATAGAGGATATTGCTATTGTTGTGGATCAATCTGAATAGGTATTACAGATGAGTACTCCAACACCTGACGAGTGGGTCACGATCTACGAGAAACCCACCTGAACAACATGTCGGAAGCTCGTGAAGCTTCTTGAGGAAGAAGGTGTCAGCTTCAAACGAGTGAACTATTTCTTGGAACCCCTTAGAAAAGAAGACTTGGTCGCGCTGCTCAGGAAAGGGGCCCTAGTTCCACGCGATCTGCTTCGGACCCGAGAGAAGTCTTATAGGGAGATGGGTCTAGCCGACCCCAACTTAGATGATGATACAATTCTGGATGCGATAGTGGCTGAGCCGGGGCTACTTCAACGTCCGATCGTTGAGCGGTCGGGGCGTGTTGTGATTGGTCGCCCACTCGAGAACGTGCGGAAACTCTTTTAGTCGCTACTGAATCCTGATCTCAGATTCTTAGGATGGCCTTCCTATCGCCAGGTGACCTCCATCGCAAAGAAGTGATCAAAAACCTCCCGCGTTGGATGGTTTCTCTCATTGGATTCAGGGCTTCTGATATAGAAATCTAGTTGCATCTGAGCCGGATTAACTGCTCCTGCATCAGTTCCTGTACCTGTCCGCATAGCCAGTGTTTCACGATCTCTCATCCCTTGTGTGATCATGAAGTGAATCTGGTGCTCGTCGTAGAGGGTTGCACCATCAAGCATTGCGCTTCCCCAACCCCACCCGGCAAGGTATAGAAGACTCTTAGGCCAGTTCGCATCACCGCAGCCGGCATTGCCGTGCTCATAGAGGAACGCTGCGATACCCCCATCCTGGCATGGTGAGAATTCCTCAAATCGATCGAGCTCAACCACATAGCGCCCCTCTGGAAGGTCAAGTTCAGCTCGGAATGTTCCAGTGTTAGCTCGTTCATCGACGTCAAGCTCAATCGTGCCGCCTACCGCTTGCACACTACTGCCATCATCACCCATGTGATCCCAGGGAGAAGTATCGTCTAGCGTTCCCAAGTGATAAACCTGGCTCGCACTCACAATGAAACGACCATCATAGTTAGTGTGCTGCTCAGGGGTATAGATCCCCATCTCGGTACCCGGCTGGTATCGTGCGCCTGGCTGGAGTTCACTCGATACGTTGGAAGATTCAGGCCCAATGCACCCGATCATAGTTCCTATGCTTGCTAGCACGGGGGCTAGCAAGCGTTGCTTTTTCAATTTCAAGTCGTCACCTCGTCGAATGCGTCTTCAAGGAGATTGAGTGCTTCGAGCAATGTTTCCTCAGGAGCTCCAAATCCCAGACGCAGATAGTGGTCCATTCCAAAGTGATCACCGGGCACCACAAGGACATCTTTTTCGACTCTGAGCTTTTCGGCAAACTCTGTTGAATTGATGTTTGCGGAATAGCGGGTGAAGCAGAACGCTCCGGCATCCGGTGGGCGATATGTAAAGCGCCCTTCTTGTGTTGCCATCCACTTTTCTAAGAGCCCCAAGTTAGCACGCGTGATTTCTCTTGTGCGATCCAGAATGCGTGCCCTCGTTGCGGGCTCAAGAGCCATACAAGCAAGAACATCTGATAAAGTTGGGGGAGCGATGCTGGTGTAGTCAGTCCGGCCCCAAAGCTCCGTTACTAAGTCCGGTGGTCCGACGATCCACCCAAGTCGAAGGCCAGGCATACCATAAGCTTTCGACATCGAGTTCGTGATCAGGACACGGTCGTGGCAACCCCAAAAGGAAGATGAGATCTCGCCGTTGGTTTCAGCACCCTGGTAGACTTCATCAGACATGATCCAAGCACCATGCTGTTCAGTGAGCTCTGCGATCGCCTGCATTGACTCACGAGATAGTGCGGCCCCGGTGGGATTGTTCGGGTGCGTAATAATTACAAAGCGAGCTCCTTCATGAAGTGCCGCCTCAAGTTCAGATAGATCAGGCTGCCATCCCTCTTCTTCCACCAGATTCACTGGCAGAATCCGATTGTCGAAAGACTCAATTAGCCCCGGAACTTGTCCGTACGTGGGCAGCATAACCGCGGCTTTGCCTTGTGATTCAAAGAGGTGCCAAAAACATGTGAAATTAGCTTCTGCGCCACCTATAGTGACGAGTATGGAATTTTCTGTTGCACCTGAATAGAGTGAAGCGATTCTCTCTCTTAGCTCGTCAGACCCATTGGATTGACCGTATCCCAATTCAATTTGGTCAGTACCACTTTCCTTTCCTGCAATCTCAAAGAGTTCGCCAACCGTGAGTGGGTGCACCGCACTCTCAGAAAGGTTGTATCGCACTCGGTGCTCGTAAGTCGACTGCCACCGCTCCATGCGAAAAGGGGTATAGCGCACGTCTAGGTCTCCTTGATCAGGTGTCGAAGTCACCACTGTATGTGGGTCTGTACCGAGAGTAAACATTGGTACTCGGATCAGGCTCTAAATCAAAAGTGGCCTAAACTCAGCATCGACCTGTTAGAATTCTACCATGAGAAAGGTTCTCCTAATCATTCTGGACGGCTGGGGTCACTCCGACTTCAAGGGATCTCCGACTCCGGGGAATGCGATTGAATTCGCGAGTGTGCCACACTTCCGTGAACTCTACGATCACTGCCCTCGGACTCGACTTGCTTGCTCGGGTGTCGATGTTGGGCTTCCTGCTGATCAGATGGGCAACTCTGAGGTCGGGCACCTCAATCTGGGAGGAGGACGGGTTGTTCCGCAGGATCTAGCTCGCATTGATAAGGCAATCGCGGACGGAGTGCTTGCTGATCACCTGGGTCTTGAGATTCTCGTTGCAGGGTTAAGGCAGAGTGGAGGGGCTCTTCACATCACTGGCCTGCTCTCGGACGGAGGAGTCCACAGTCATATAAGGCACTTTGCAGCCGTCCTAAATCTTCTTCCGTCAGACATCCCGGTGCGGTTGCATTGTTTCATGGATGGACGTGACGCCTCTCCCCAGGCTGGAACTGATTACATCGAAGAAATCGGACAGCTTTGCACGAAGGGTATCGATTGGGCTGTTGCCTCAGTTATTGGTCGATATTGGGCGATGGATAGGGATGATCGCTGGGACCGGACGAGACGTGCTTACGAATTGATTGTTAACGGTCAAGCTGAAAACTGGACGGACTCTCCGGATTTCCTTGAGGAGAGCTACGCTCTTGGTGTTACCGATGAGTTCATTGAGCCCACTGGGATACGTGGTGTTGGTGAGGTGGGAATCAGCGAGGCGGATGCCTTGCTACTAATGAACTTCCGTGCTGATCGTATGCGGCAGCTTACCTCGGCAATGACTCTCAACAATTTCGATGCCTTCAAACGAGAAGGAGCTATCCCTGGTCGCGTTGTGACCATGGCTGAATACGATCCAGCACTTCCTGTCTCCGTGGCTTTTCCGCTGGAGCGTCTGGAGGCATGTCTTTCAGAACTGATCTCCCGAGAAGGGCACCAACAATTGAAAACTGCGGAAAGTGAGAAGTACGCGCACGTCACATATTTTTTTAACGGAGGAGAGGAACCCTCGTTTGATGGTGAGGATCGCATTCTCGTGCCTTCTCCAAAAGTTGCTACCTATGATCTTCAGCCCGAGATGAGCGCTCGATCGGTGGCGAATGTGGTTATGGAGGCTATTCGCGATGGGAGGCACGACTTCATTTTGGTAAATTTTGCAAATCCGGACATGGTGGGGCACACGGGTTCAATCCAAGCTGCCACCGAAGCTGTTGAAGTAGTCGATTCATGCCTTGGTGGACTGATTCATTCGGTCACAGATCACCCAGACTGGGTTGCGTTGGTCACTGCTGACCACGGAAATGCTGAGAAGATGCTCAACGACAACGGAGATGTTCATACGGCTCACACAGTTGAGCCAGTGGACTTCATCGTCTTTGATCCCCGCGATACCACACATGAACTAGAGGGCTCTGGACGCTTAGCTGATGTTGCCCCAACAGTGTTGCATTTCATGGGCATTTCTTTTCCTGAACAGATGACTGGAAAAAATCTGGTTACTACCGCAAGACGTGATGACTCGGATATCGGCGTATGAACCAGCTTGCGATCCCCTTGGAGCGCCATTGTCTGGATAATGGTCTAAAAATAGTCCTTTCCCAGGACAGCACTGTGCCGATAGTGGCAGTGAATATTTGGTATGGGGTTGGGTCTAGAAATGAACTTCCCGGCCACACGGGCTTCGCGCACCTATTTGAGCACATGATGTTCCAGGGTTCCAAGCATGTCCCTAAGAACAAGCATTTTGAACTGATCGAACGGGCTGGGGGGACCCTTAATGCGACCACTTGGTTCGATCGGACGAACTACTTCGAGACAGTTCCTTCTCGAGACCTGGAACTTGCACTTTGGCTCGAATCTGACCGGATGGGATGGATGCTTCCGGCAATGGACCAGGAGAAGCTCGACAACCAACGCGATGTCGTGAAGAACGAAAAACGCCAACGGTATGATAACCAGCCATATGGTGACTGGGACCAACGCCTTCAGGCCTTGATCTACCCAAAGGATCATCCTTATCACCACCCGGTGATTGGGTCAGTAGAAGATCTGGATGCTGCAACACTAGAAGATGTGGCCGCATTTTTTGGTACGTACTATGTCCCGAATAATGCTGTGTTAACGATCGCAGGCGATTTTGACGAGTCTCAGGTCATGGATCTTGTCCAGCGCTATTTCGGCGAGATTGAAGCCGGAGCGCCTATCCCGCCACTTCCGGGAGACTCGTGTTTGGAGCCAATCATTGGTGACACTGTTCGAGAGCACGTTTTTGCAGAAGTGCCGCTGGCACGGGTCATCATGGGATTCCGCATTCCCCCCTATTCCTCAGAGGACTTTGCGGTTGCCGAGGTCTCCCGGGCACTGCTTGGAATGGGACGTGCGTCCCGTCTTTACCGTGCACTTGTTCGTGAGCGCCGTGTTGCGAAGGGGGTTGTGACTTATGCGTTCCCCCTTCTAACCAACGCCTCCATGCTTCTTACCTGGGCGACTGGATATCCTGATTCGACACCTGAACAACTTGAAGCAGCACTTACGGAAGAGATTGAAGCTTTAGTAGAAGCAAGACAAAGTGAGGTTGATCGTGCGATAGCTCTGACCGAAACAGACTTGGTGAGAGCGCTAGAGCATGTGGGTGAACGGGCTAACCTACTCTCGATGTTTGACCTCTACTTTGATGACCCTGATCGCTTGAACCACGAAATAGATCGACTCAGAGCAGTGACGGTAGAGCAAATCAGGGACTTTGCAGCCTCACAACTCGGCTCTGATAATCGGGCAGTCCTTGTTTATGAGCCAAAGAGGAAATCTTGAGTCTATTGGATCGCACCCAGCCGCCTGCAAGTGGAGAAATTCGGCAATTTGATTTTCCAGAAGTTCAGACAGGGGCGCTATCGAATGGACTTGACCTCAAGATTTGTGTACTCCCTCGGTTACCAATTGTAAGTGTCAATCTGTTTCTTCGGGCGGGGGAGGGGAGCCTGGTTGAAGGGCGGGCAGGAACTGCAGTTCTTACAGGTGATGCTCTCGAGGGCGGCACTCTGAAACGCAACGGTTCTTCACTTGCTGAAGCTCTGGAGGGAATAGGTGCAAGACTTGGGGTATCGACGGGCTGGGAAGGGACCAGCATCTCAGTATCAGTTCTAGCGGATCGACTTCCAGAAGCATTTGCTCTTCTAGCTGAAGTCACTCTGGAACCGGACTTTCCCAGTGTTGAAGTTGACCGCGTACGTGAACAACAGCTCGCGGAGATACGACAGCGTTCTATGGACCCGTCCGCTCTCGCATCGGATGAAGTTAGTCGTCGCTTCTACGCAGAGGGTCTGCCATATGCTAGGCCACAAGTAGGGACAGAATCCTCAATTAGCTCAGTGACACGTGATCAAATCAGGGGTTATGCGGAAGCTTGCTATCGTCCAGGGTCTGGAGGGTTGATCATTGTTGGTGACGTTGACCCAGAGCAGATAAAGTCACTTTCTAGTGAATATTTCGGTTCCTGGATCGGTGCTCCATCCGCGGTAGACAACTTCCGTGTTGATGCACAAACGCGGGAGCGCCGTGTTTGGATTCTTGACCGGCCTGGTTCAGTGCAGTCCGAGGTCCGATTAGGTCATGTAGGCGTTGCGCGTACAACCCCAAATTATCTTCCACTCTCGATCGGCAATCTTCTTCTTGGTGGAACTTTTACCAGCCGCCTTAATCTGAACCTCAGAGAAAGAAATGGCTTCACCTATGGAGTTAGGTCACGGTTCAGTTTTCGCTCTCAACCAGGGCCCTTCCAGGTATCCACTGCTGTGGGTAATGAGGTAACGGCCTCTGCCGTTCGGGAAATCCTTTCCGAACTAGAGTCACTTGTGGTTGACGGTGTGACACGAGAGGAAGTGGATGCAGCTCGTGACTATGCTGCCGGAGTATTCGGCTTGCATCTTGAGACTGCTGGCCAGATTGCCTCTCGACTCAATCAAATCCTCGTGTACGGTCTTCCGGACGACTACTACCATCTATACAGAGACAACATCCGTTCAGTATCAACCGAGGAGGTAACATCAGCCGTTAAGGCGCATATTCGCCCTGACGAAGTCCAGGTTGTCATCGTTGGTGATGCAGAAAGCATTTCAGGTTCGGTGGACGCCCTCGGGCTTGGGCCACTAGAAGTTGTTTGATCAGAGCTGATATGAAGCGGTAGGATGTCACATAGAGGGTCTACAGGCGTCACACAGAGAGGACGCAAGGTCGACAGACCTATTGAAGAAAGGGCATTTCCTTGTGGCATGGTGTCTGCACATGGATATGCCAGCAAAGAGTGTTCTCTATAGTTGAGGAGTTTAGACGTGGCCGGTACCCGCAAAGACGAGAGCGTCCAGCCTATTGCTCACGAGGACAAAGCTCACGAGCGAAACCTCAAGCTTCGCGAACTCAGTGACGCAGATGTAGTTCAAGCTTCACTGGACGGTGATGATCGGGCATTTAGTGAATTGGTCCGACGTTATGACCAAAGGCTACTCAATTTTGTCTATCGGACTATTGGAGATCGGGAGCGGAGTGAAGATCTGATTCAGGAAACTTTTGTTCGAGTCTATAGGCACCTACACAGGTTTGATCAGTCGAAGAAGTTCTCAACATGGATCTACACGATCTCGAGCAACCTAGCCAAGAACGAACTCAGAAATAGGTCGCGCAATCCATTGGTACTTTTCCAGACGATCAAAAAGAACTGGAGTACTGAGGACAGGCCACTAGAATGGGAAGACCCGAAGTACAAACCTGATGATCTCTACAGGAAGCGCTACCTGAGGGCGAGGGTAGAGGAGGCTGTTGAGGAGTTACCAAAGCACCATAGAATGGTGTTTGTACTTCGAGAGTTGGAGGGGAAGACCTATGAAGAGATTGCGGAGATCACTGGATGTAACCTTGGGACAGTAAAGAGCCGCCTGAACCGCGCTCGCAATAATTTTGCGAAGATTATCGCACCCATGATTGAGTAAAGGACTGAGATCTGAAAATAAATTCTCTACCAAAAGAGAGCAGGTAGAGAGGACCGCGGCCCCACGGGATCAAGCCGGTGCGGCCGCAGCTGTTGGAACCCGTATGTGGTGGGTGCAGTATCAGTCTCAATGACTTGTTCCAAATACTTCAAGAATTTTTCCGATCTTATAGACGGAAACACGGCAGAGGAGGACGTACGGGCCTTCGAGGAGCACCTTAATAAGTGCTCTGCGTGTAGTCGTCACCGGCGCGTGATCGAACAAGGTTCGGCGCTCTTACGGACCCTGCCGAAGCCGAAACTGAGCGAGAACTTTGTACCTAGGCTTAGGCACCGACTTTATCATGTTGATGATCAGTATTCCCTCCGCAGTGTAGCTGCTGTTGCTACGTCGCCGGCTCTGCTAGCGATGGCAGTCATCCTGATGATCGTTTCTTGGTTACCTGTACTTAGGGATGCTACTCCTGAGATAGCTCTCGAGACGGTTGTCGTGGAGCAACCTCCCCTGCAGGTCACGCGGCAGCCCTTAGTCATGAGTTCGTCTTCATCTGGATTTGTTGTGTATCCTTTTGCCGACCTTAGTGAACAAGCACTCTCGGATTTCCGGCAAGAATTGTGGAATGAAGCTCACGCACTGCTCTTCGAGTACTCACCCCTGTCCCAACGTTCCCGACAGCGTGGTGTGCTTCGTCGCACAGGACTCGGGCAGCAACGCTAGAGAGCTAGCTTCGGCGGATTGTCTCAGGCAGCACTTTCACTGGACGAAAGCCGGCTTAGTTTGATTGAGTGACAATACCTCAACTCCCTCCCGTGCTTGCCAAGGTTCGAGGTGGTGTCTTCTATCTGCACGGTGAAGACGCTTTCCGTAAGGAACAGGTAGTTACTGCCTTGATTGATGCGCACCTCGATCCCGCGACCCAAGACTTTAATCTCGATCAACTAAGGGGTACGGAAACTGAGGTAGAAACTGTGGCCTCAATCATGGCCACTCCTCCGATGATGGCTGAATGGCGTGTAGTTGTGGTACGAGAAGTGGAAGGATTCGCTTCAGGTAAAAAGGCTCGTGACACCATGCTGGAGGTTGTTAGAAATCCGCCACCTGGTCTTGCGTTAATCCTGAGTTGCAAGGTGCCACGGGGTTCCAGAGCTAAGTTCTACCGAGACCTTTCAAGCCTATCCCATTCGGTAGAATTCAAGGCGTTTACGAGTGCCGATCTTCCGGGCTGGTTAATCAATAGAGCCCCGGAAGCTTATTCGGTGGAAATCGAGGTAGAGGCGGCGCAGGCACTCTCATCAGCGATCGGAACTAATCTAGGGGTACTAGACCGCGAACTAGAGAAACTCGCTGACTTCTTGGGAGATCGCTCACTTATAACGATCGCTGATGTTGAAGCTGTTGGAACGAAACTCCCGTCTCAGGATCGTTGGCGTTGGTTTGACCTCGTGGGTGAACGCCGATTTCAGGAAGCACTAACGGGTCTCGATATTCTGATTGGGCAAGGTGAATCAGGGGTCGGGCTCGTGATAGGCTTAGCAAACCATCTGTTGCGGTTAGGGGTCGCATCGACCAAAGGTTTCCGTAGTCTAGAGGCGGCGCTTCCACCTCATCAAAAGTGGTTGGCAAAGCGGCTGATGGCCCAATCCAAGAAATGGCCACCAGGTGAGCTCGACCCTGCTATTGAGGGATTACTCCGGGCTGACCGTCTCTTGAAGGCGTCTCCGCAAAGTGATCAACACTTTGTCGAAGAATGGCTATTGGGTCTGATGTCACGGGCCCTTGCCGCATGATAGGCCGTCTAGGTGGAATCGGGCTGTTGATTCTTGCTATTTCATCCCTGGTTCCTCTCCCCGGAGGGGCTCAGACGGATGCTATTCGGCTCCAAGAGATTGAACAACTTGCGCAAAATGGTCGTTCTGATGAGGCCCGGACTGCTTTATTAAGCTGGTGGGAAAAATCTCGGGTTCTCGCATCGAGAGAAGAACGCCAGTACGCCCTTTGGCTACGTGGCCGCCTTACGGTTGACCCATCACAGGCTGTAAGGGACTTCCAGCGTTTGGTCGTAGAATACCCGGCCGGGCCTTTTACTGCCCGGGCGCTTTACAGGCTTGCCCAGGAAGCTTACGAAAGAGGTCATACCGCAGATTTTGAACGGCATATGGCATCCCTCTCTCGGGACTACCCTGGCTCGTCGGTATTGGCTGAAGCCGAGGCATGGGTCAGTGGAGCAACCCCTCCTCTGGCTACGCGATCTGCAATTTCTGAGCTGCCTGTTGAGGATCAAGATGATGCCGCGACAGCACCGTATTCAGTTCAGTTGGGGGCATTCTCAAATGAGGGACGTGCCGCCGCGCTCTTCGATCTTGCTCGTGCAGCTGATCTGAATGTTAGGTTGGTACGGATGCCAGAAAGTAACTTCGTCCATGTGCGTGTAGGTCACTTTGAGACCTCGATAGAAGCGACGGAATTCTCGAGACGAGTGACCGGGCTTGGATTCACGGCGGCTGTTGTATCAGATGCACAAGATGAGGAGTTAGTCCGCAGTAGTTTGAGAGTTCCTAGTAATGACTAGGCACACTAAAATCTTCGATTACTGACGTTCATCCTTGAGCATGGGCTCCTCGAGTCTATTTTCACGTATGGCTCCGGCGGACACACCCCTGATGCAGCAGTGGCGAGAAGCGAAGGCGGATCATGCCGACTCGCTGCTATTTTTCCGCGTCGGTGATTTTTATGAATTGTTCCATGAAGATGCTGAAGAGGGCGCAAGGCTACTCGGCCTAACCCTCACATCACGGAATAACGGGGCTGCCGCTGGAGTGCCCTTGGCGGGGGTCCCTGCCAAGGCGCTTGACGAATATCTATCAAAGCTTGTGAGGTTGGGTCGACGCGTTGCGATATGCGACCAAGTTGAAGACCCTGCGGAAGCGAAGGGGATTGTCCGGCGGGAAGTCACAGAGATGATTACACCTGGGACCGTGCTTGCTGATTCACTGCTAATGAAGCAACGGAATAATTTCTTGGTGGCTCTCGTTGATGCGGAGCCGGACTCCTTCGGTATGGCTGTCTTGGACGTATCAACGGGTGAAATGTCTACACAGCTAGTTCCCGCCAATGAACTTCGTGCCGAACTTGGTCGGCTGGAGCCTTCAGAACTACTCTTGCCTTACTCGCTTGAAACTTCGGACCAGTTGACCTGGGCGGCTGGGCCATCCATTCCTCGAACTATGCGTGCGGACTGGATGTTCGACGCAGATCTCTCAACGGACGCCCTCCTGAGTTTTTTCGAAGTCCATTCACTTGATGGCTTTGGATTTCAATCTGAAGATCAATCGCTCGTGCGGGTTTCTGGGGCGCTAGTTCAGTACTTAAAAGAGATTCGCCCTGCGGGTGTGTTACACCTGAAACCGCCTCGGATCCGCCGCCCTGGCCAGATCATGCTTCTCGATGAGATGACTCGAAAAAATCTCGAGTTGATTGAGCCTCTGCGCACTGGAGAAAATGGGGGTGCGTTACTCGATGTCCTCGATGTCACTACGACACCCATGGGTGGACGGCTTCTCCGTCGTTGGGTGCTAGAGCCGCTTATTCACATGGAGGATATCTGCGTTAGACATCGCGCGGTGGAGGAGTTCGTGGAGTGCCCTGACGTCAGAAAGCGGATTCGGGGATCCCTTTCTGGCATTACAGATCTTGAGCGGCTAGCGGGCAAGGTCGGTACGGGACGGGTCACACCACGGGATCTGGCAGGGCTAAGGAGATCTCTTGAGCAGCTCCCTGAGATCCAGGCTGCAGGTATTGAGGCAAAAGATCCCCTAATTCGTGAGTGTGCGGTCGACAAGGACTGCTTGGCGGAAGTATCCGCGCTGTTGAAAAGCGCGATTTCAGATGACCCGCCGGCTACCCTCCAGGAGGGGGGGGTCGTCAAGAAGGGATGGTCGGAGGATCTGGACGAGCTTCGTGCAGTCAGAGACGGGGCACGGGACTTCATAGCAAGTCTCCAGGTTCGTGAGCGTGAAAGAACCGGTGTCGCATCTCTGAAGGTTGGCTTCAACAGAGTCTTTGGTTACTACCTCGAAGTTACTCAAGCAAACCTAGACAAGGTGCCTGTTGACTATGTCAGGAAGCAGACACTCGCGAACGCTGAACGTTACTTCACTCCTGAGCTCAAAGAATGGGAAGAGAAAGTTTTCGGGGCAGAGGACCAAATTTCACATTTGGAGACTGAGCTTTTTAGTGATATCCGAGGGCGTGTCGCGATGGAGATCGGGCGGCTACAAAACACTGCTGCGAGAATCGCAACGCTAGACGTGCTGGCGAGTTTCGCAGAAATCGCAGCCGATCACAATTATGTGCGGCCTGAGATCCACTCGGGTTTTGAGCTTGAACTTGTAGCTAGTCGACATCCTGTCGTAGAGACAATGATGCCCCGTGAGAAGTTCATTCCGAACGACATTTGTCTTGACGAGAATGGATGGATCGTGGTGTTAACAGGACCAAACATGGCGGGCAAAAGCACCGTGCTCAGGCAAGTCGGATTAATTCAACTTTTAGCTCAAATTGGATCTTTTGTACCTGCAGACCAGGCCAAAATACCGGTAGCGGATCGGATATTCACTCGTGTTGGCGCCTCCGATAATCTGGCACGGGGTCAGTCGACGTTCATGGTAGAAATGAGCGAGACCGCAGCGATCGTCCATGGAGCCACTGAAATGAGCCTGGTCTTGCTTGATGAAATTGGCCGGGGGACTTCCACTTATGATGGCGTGTCGATTGCGTGGTCCGTCACTGAATATCTGCACGAGGAACTAGGCTCAAAAACCATTTTTGCCACGCACTACCATGAGTTGACCCAACTAGGTGATCTGCTTCCCGGTGTGAAGAATATGAATGTCTTGGTTCGAGAAGTTGGATCGGATATTGTTTTTCTGCGCCGACTACTGGAGGGCGGTGCAGATCGTTCATATGGGATTCAGGTTGCCCGTCTTGCTGGCTTGCCTGACACGGTCGTAGCACGTGCGCAGGAACTCCTTGTGGAATTGGAGGGAACACACACGGGTGGAGGAGAAGGCCTCGGGAGGCATGGTATTCATCGTCCAGGATCAGAAACTAGGCCGGGCCAGCTATCGATGTTTCGGGCAGATCACCCTGCCTTGATTCGCTTGCGCGAGATCGCTCCAGATGATTTGACTCCCCGGGACGCCCTAGAACTCCTGTATCAATTGAGGGCAGCTGCACACGGAGACGAGAACGCCGAATGAAATCCACCGAAAACTTCTGTTTACAAAGGAGAATGTTGAGGGGCTTAGTAGTTCTTGGAATGCTTGTTGCAGCGTTCTCGTGCGGTGGAGAACGCGAAATTGAACAACCGATACCACTACTAGATGAGATGACAATCGATTACCCGCTAAGCCTTTGGGATCAAGCTATAGAGGGTGAAGCGTTGCTAAGGGTGCTAGTTACTGAAGGAGGTTCCGTCGACTCTGTGGAAATCTTCAGATCCTCTGGTTACTCCGCTTTTGATTCTGCAGCGGTTGCTGGAGCAATAGACCTACGGTTTAATCCGGCTACCCAAGATGGGGAGAGTATTGAGGTATGGGTGACGTTGCCTGTTCAGTTCTCTAAGCGTCCCTCACCTGATAACAAAAATTAGTGTCATATCCAACTTTATAGGGGTTACGAAAACCTTGTCTCCAATGTCTGAACGCCATAGGGAGCCATACGACAGCGTACTAGATCTGATCGGATGGACACCTATGCTACGGTTAAGCTCAGTTGTTGATGGTGCTCGCACGCCAGTCTATGTGAAACTGGAGTTCATGGGTCCAGGGGGCTCGATCAAAGACCGTATTGGTATTGGAATGATTGAGGCAGCTGAGAGGGAGGGGACTCTCAAGGCGGGTGGGACGGTCGTCGAAGCTACTGGAGGTAACACTGGGCTCGCTCTAGCGATGGCGGCTTCGCTCAAGGGATATCGTTGCATTTGTACGATGCCAGATAAGATGAGCAGCGAAAAGGTCAAACTCTTGCGTGCCTTTGGAGCGGAGGTAGTCATCACGCCTACAGCAGTGCCTCCTGATCATCCTGATCACTATCTCCAGAAAGCGCGTGCTATCACAGCTGTGACACCGGGTGCTGTGATGGCAGATCAGTTTTACAACGAGGCAAATCCACAGATCCATTATGAGACAACAGGGCGGGAGATTTGGGAACAGAGTGGGGGGCAAGTTACCCATTTCGTGGCTTCTGCTGGGACAGGGGGCACCATCACAGGTGTTGGGCGCTACTTAAAGGAAAAGAACCCGGCTATCCGAATAGTCGGTATTGATCCTGAAGGCTCTATAACGGCTCCGTTCTTCAATACCGGAGAAGTAGGAGAGGGCACTCCTTACAAAGTTGAAGGCATTGGTAATGACAAGATTCCTGGAACACTGGATCTTGATGTCGTTGACGATTACAGAGTTCTCTCGGACCAGACAGCGTTCGCGATGGCAAGGCGAATGACACGCGAGGAGGGGCTGTTTGCGGGCGGATCAGCGGGCCTCATGGTTCATGGAGCCATTGAGTTAGCTAAGCAAATTGATGATCCAAATGCTTTTGTGGTGTCACTAGTTTGTGACTGGGGTGAACGCTACCTGAGTAAGGTCTATGATGACGAATGGATGCGTGAGAATGGCTTCCTTGAGAGATCCAGGCATACAACAGCTCGTGACCTTATCGACAAGAAAATTTCTGATGCGCCTGAGCTAATCACAGTAGAACCAGGAACATCAATACGGATTGCTTTGTCAACGATTACTGCGCATGACATCGGCCAGCTGCCGGTTGTCTCCGATGGCTCTTGTGTAGGGTCGGTTACAGAAACAAGTTTGATGAGCCAAGTACTGGTGGATACCGCGCTGCTCGACAAGCCTGTCGATAGTGTGATGGCCCCCCCATTCCCAGTGATCGCTGATCATGTCGACTCTGAGGAGGCAAGGGCTCTTCTTACGCGGGGTAATGCGGCCTGTCTGGTAAGTACGAACGGACAGCTTGTGGGTATCGTCACACGTTATGACGTCGTAAGAGCCTTAACCGCATGAGAATAGCAGTCCTCATGGGAGGGGTTTCTGATGAGCGAGAGGTATCGCTGTCATCTGGGGTCCAGGTCGCAAGTGCTCTTCGTAATCTGGGTCACAAAGTCATCGCAGTGGACACTGTGAGAGGATCTTTAGATGAGGCCGAAGAGGCTCTTTTACTCAAAGCGGGGGTGGGCGCATTACCTCCACTAGTCGGAGAACTGGCATCGCTAGATGAGGTGCAGACCGTGATGCTAAGTGGTAATTCTGCACTCAGTGAAATCGATGTCTTCTTTCTTACGCTTCACGGAGGATCAGGAGAGGATGGCACCGTCCAGGCCCTTCTCGAGGTTGCTGGCGTCGCATACACCGGTAGTAACAGACTTGGCTGTTCACTAGCAATGGACAAAGAGGTTAGCAAGCGACTCTTACGACAAGCAAGTATTCCGACTCCGGACTGGCTGTGTGGAGAATGCTCAGCTGTGGAAGTCGCCGACACATTAGGTTTGCCTGTGATCGTTAAGGCAGTATCTGGAGGTTCATCACTTCGATTGGTCCTCGCTCATGATCTCGAAGAACTCAGATCTGCGATCGATGAAACTCGTGGATGGAATGATCTGATACTGTTTGAGAGGTACCATGCGGGGCGAGAGGTTACGGTAGGGATCTTGGGAGAAGAAACACTCCCAGTCGGAGAGATTATTCCTGAGCATGAAATTTTCGACTACGAGTGCAAATACCAGCCCGGAATGGCTCAAGAAATATTTCCAGCTGACATTCCGTCGGACCTTGCTTCCAGGCTAGGAACTCTTGCGTTATCAGCTCATAAAGCACTTAGGCTTCGAGACTATTCAAGGGTAGACTTCATTATCGATAGCCAAGGAGAGCCCTGGTGCTTGGAGGCGAACGCTTTGCCCGGAATGACCTCCAATAGCTTGCTTCCTAAGGCTGCCGCTGCCGCAGGGATGGCCTTCCCCGAGTTATGTGAGCGGATTGCCAAACTCGCAGAAGTGAGAAAACAGAAGGATTCTGATTGTTCTTGAGGCGTTGTGAATTGAGGAGATAGTGATTCCGGAACATGCCTACAGGGTTAGGGTTGGATAGATTCCCTTAGTAGTAAGGTAAGATTAATAACAGAGAGAATGGCTTACTCGACCACTAGCTTTGGTTTCAGGTACATGATCACCCCTATGGTGAAGAACCTGATAATCGCTAATGTGGCGGCCTTCTTTCTAACCCTGCTGGTCGGACCAAATTTGATGTTCGACTGGTTCGCGTTCCAACCCACACAGATTTTTTTCAGGCCGTGGGGTGTGTTCACCTACATGTTCCTGCATGGTGGCTGGTGGCATCTATTCTTCAACATGCTGGTGCTGTTCTTCTTCGGCCCCCCACTTGAGGGTCGCTGGGGTGAAAATGAGTTCCTGAAGTTTTATTTCTGCTGTGGTCTTGGAGGGGTAGTACTCAGTTACCTTTTCCTCCCGGCTGTGGTGGTTGGAGCGTCAGCCGGCATGTATGGCCTGATGCTCGCCTTCGCGATGAACTGGCCGAACGTGCCGATATACATCTGGGGGATTTTTCCGGTGAAGGCCAAGTACCTCGTGAGCCTGATCGTTGTCATAGCTGCCTTGAGTGCTTTCGGAGGCAGCAATGACGGTGTTGCTCACTTCGCACATCTCGGGGGTCTAGCTGCAGGCTTTATCTACCTGAGGGCTGATTGGCGATTAAATCGGTACCTGAGTTGGCTTAAGAAAAAAACTTCTAGGAGTGGTCGTCTTACGGTTGTTCGTACTGACAGCCATGTCGGCTACTCAGCTGATAATGTTTCGGGTAAGCGACATGCAGATGATCCGGTGCTCTTTGATAGAGTTGATGAGGTTCTCGATAAGATTTCTGCGAAAGGAATGTCCTCACTGACTCCTGAAGAGTTGAAACTTCTGGATCGGGTATCCAAGCACCATCGGACTAACTAGATCCCAAGTCCGAGCCACCGTTTTTTCTGAGATCATTATTTTGTTCTAGCTCCTTAATCAGTTGTTCGCCTGAGAGTGGGTTGCGAGGTTACTGATTATGCGATTCGCTGAACGCATAGATTCGGTGTTGATCTGACCCAAAGAGGTGCTCATGGTTTCGAGATGGCAGTTTCGCATCTGTTCGCAGAAGTTTTGTTGGGCAATAACGCTACTCTTATTCACGGGCTGTGCTGGTGCACAGGTCGGCCCGCCGCCACCGGTACCAGAAGTATCTCAGAATTCTCCGGAAGTAATCCAGGTCTCTATGCCTGACGAGTCGGCCCCACAAAACCAGGCGGATAGGATTGATCTTGATACGGTTCAAGCAGGAGAGTTTGACCAGGGTAAGATGTGGACCTTTGAATTTCCTCCTATCGATTATATCACTGAGACATACGGATTCCGGCCGGACACAGAATGGTTTGAGCGGGCCCGACTAGGAGCACTTCGTATCCCGAGTTGTTCAGCATCCTTTGTGTCTCCGAATGGGTTGGTCATGACCAACCACCACTGCGCTCGGGAGTTTGTCTCCCAGGTCTCAGGAGATGGTGAGGCCTTGTTGGATCAAGGTTTTGTAGCGGAAAATCTCGAAGATGAAAGGACAGTCGAAGAATTTGAGGCAGATCAGCTAGTTGAGATCCTGGACGTCACTGATGAAGTCAACGCTCAGCTTGACCTGGTTCCTCAGGATGAGCGTGCTGGAGCCCGAGCAGAACTTCTGGATGAGATCAAAGCTCGAATTGTAGAGCAGCGTGGAGGTGAGGATTCGGGCTACGAAATAGAAATGATCTCCCTATACAACGGAGGGCGAACATCCGCCTATGTATTTCGGCGGTACACGAATGCCAAGCTAGTAATGGCCCCTGAACTGCAGATCGGTTTTTTCGGCGGTGATCCAGACAACTTTACCTATCCACGATACAACATGGATTTCGCCTTTTTCCGTCTTTACGATGACACTGGCACCCCATTTTCAAGCGACACTTACTTCCCGTTTGACCGTGACGGGCTGTCTGAGGGAGATCCTATTTTTATAGTGGGGAATCCCGGGTCAACTAGTAGGCTTCAGACCGTATCAGAGCTCGAATACCGTCGTGACGTGAGTGATCGATTCCTACTTGAAACGGTCAGGAAGCGTATGGTGGTTCTCGAAGGTTATATAGAAGAAAATCCTGAGATCGCTGAACAGTATGATTTGCGGAACCAGTACTTTAGTCTGAGTAATACTGAGAAGGCATATGAGGGACAACTCGAAGGACTTCATGACCCAGTGATCCTCGCAAAGCGAGCTGACACTGAGGCCGATTTCCAAGAGGCCATCAATACTGATCCCGCCTTGCAAGATCTTTATGGTGGTTTAGTTGATCGCATGGCAGAACTCCAGGGCTTGAAGCGGAGTCGCACGGATGTGGTTGCTGCGTTCTCAGTTTTTGGAAATCCGATTCTCGACTCATCGACTCTCATCAGGGGCTTTTTTGGGCTCCAGGTTATCTCCATGCAACAGGGCGGTGCGCCGGCTGAAGATCTCGAGTCGATGATTGATAATGTTCGAGGGACCCCCCAAATCCCCGCGGAACTCGATGTAGTGTTGATGGCCGACCGATTTAGGGACTTGGTTGAGCATCTCGGTGCTGATCATCCGGCTGTGATGAGCCTGCTTGCTGGACGCAGCCCTGAGGCGGTCGCAGAACAGGTGGTCTCGAATAGCATGCTTAATGATTCCGCTGATGCCGTAGGCGCTCTTGAGTCTGGCGGTATCGGTCCTCAGGATCCCGCGGTCCAGGCAGTTATAGCCTTTCTTCCTGCTTTCTTAGAACTGAATAGCCTTTTCGCCGAAGTCGCACCTGAGGAAGAAGCGATCGCTTCGGAACTAGGGCGCGCCCGCTTTGAAATTTATGGAACCGAAGTGCCACCTGATGCAACGTTCTCTTTGCGTATCGCAGATGGATCAGTTAGTGGCTACGAATACAACGGTACAATTGCACCTGTGTTCACTACGCTCTTCGGACTCTATGACCGTCACTATTCCCATAGCGGGAAAGAGGACTGGGCGTTACCGGATCGGTGGATGAATCCACCCAGCTCTCTTGATCTTTCTACTCCGGTAAATTTTGTATCAACAGCAGACATTATCGGTGGCAACTCAGGCTCTCCGGTTCTTGATCGTGACCTTGAGGTAGTCGGTCTGGTGTTTGACGGAAATATTGAAAGTCTCCCGGGAGATTACATATATCTGCCGGAAAAGAATCGGTCAGTGAGTGTTGATGTACGGGCTATCTTAGAGGCTCTCGATGAGATTTATGACCTTGATCGGCTCGTGCTTGAACTCACCACGGGACGTCTCTTCGAGACCGAGGAGGAAGCGGACCAGGCAGGTCGTTGATAGTCGATCCCGTGTAACACACTACCGAGGGAGCGATGGCTTTCCTGGGGATGTCCTCTGTTTAAGCCTACATATTAGGGGCCAGGACTCTTCCGCAAGGAAGTAACATCGAACATTCCGCGGTGCCTTGCCCGCCTCCTCAGGCCTTTCTACAATCCGTGTCCCCATAAGCTGAGGTGGCCCTCTAGGAGTGCCTCCTGCGACAAAATAAGGACTCGCCACTACCCGAGTTCGTCGGGTTATGAAGATGTCCCTAAATAATCGAGATCCCGGAGGACTCTGAATGGCATCGGGCAAGGAATATACCACAGAACGGATACGGAATGTCGCGGTTCTCGGGCATGGCGGCTCAGGAAAGACAAGCTTGATAGAAGCACTCTGCTTTGTGTCAGGCACCTCGAATCGTCATGGCAATGTCGATAACGGGACTGCGCTTACGATGCACACTCCCGAAGAGCATGCCCATGAAATTTCGATCCAGATGACCCCGGCCTACGCTGAGCATAATGGTGTGAAGGTCAACCTTCTGGACACGCCGGGATACTTGGATTTCACGGGTGAAGCTCTTTCTGCGGTGCGAGTAGCGGATGCCGCCATCATTGTCGTCAATGCCACCTCGGGAATCGAGGTTGGCACTGAACGCGTTTGGGAATACTGCGAGGCCCGGGGAATTCCCCGGATCTTTTTTGTTTCCATGATGGACAAAGAGCACGCTGACTTTGATGGTATGTTTCAACAAATCAAGAACCTCAGTGAGAGTGCGCTCCCTGTAGAGATTCCAGTTGGCGAAGGTCCTGATTTTGAGGGGATCATTAACCTCTTCAGTGAAAAAGCTCATATCTACAAGAAGGGGACGATCAAAGGGGAATATGACGAAACTGAAATTCCGGAGAATTTGAAGGATAAGGAAGCCCAGTGGGAGACCGAACTCCAGGAGACATTGGCCACAACGGATGAAGATCTTCTGGAGAAGTATTTGGAAGGTGGAAAAATCTCCCGCGAAGAAGCGATTGATGCGATGGCTCGTGGAATGGCACGCAACGAAATCTTCCCAGTTTTCTGTGGTGCTGCCCCACTTACGTACGGAATCAGGGCGCTCCTCAGTAAGCTCGTAGAGTTGTGTCCTAACCCGGCGGAATCAGGAACCGAAATTGTTGGTGACCAGGAGCTTATGGCTGAAGACGAGGGGCCACTCGCCGCACTCGTCTTCAAGACTATGGCCGAGCCACATATTGGGGAGTTGTCATACTTCCGAATTTTCTCTGGTAGGGTCGCTAGCGGGGCAGAAGTTGTGAATGCATCGGATGGCCGAGCAGAGAAGCTCAACCACTTGAGTATCCCTATGGGTAAGGAGCGACATGAGGTTCCCGTACTTCATGCTGGAGACATTGGGGTCGTGGCCAAGCTCAAGCACACGCATACCAATGACACGCTCAACAACAAAGAAAAAAAACTGTCTATAGATAAGATCGCATTCCCGAGTGCGGACATTGCTGTAGCTATTAAGGGAGTTAGTCGGAACGACGAGGACAAACTTGGAGAGGTTCTGCCTAAGCTACATGAGGAGGACCCAACGTTTTCTGCTGCGTTTAATGGAGAGCTTCACCAGACTATAGCCAGAGGTGTAGGTGAACTGCATCTCGACGTTCAGTTCGAGCGCATGGAGAGAAAGTACGGGGTCAAGGTTGAAACTGGACAACCCAAAATCGCTTACCGAGAAACGATCACAAGACAGGCTGAAGGACAGGGGCGGCACAAGAAGCAGTCGGGTGGTCGTGGTCAGTTCGGGGACTGTAAAATACGAATGTCACCGAGGCCCCGGGGTGCGGGCTACGAGTTTGTTAACTCGATCAAAGGTGGGGTTATCCCGACAAAATATGTGCCGTCTGTAGACCGTGGGATAAGGGAGGCATCTGTAAATGGAGTGATAGCAAACTATCCTTTGGTCGACTTTGCAGCTGAATGCTATGACGGTTCTTACCATGCCGTCGATTCGTCTGATATCGCGTTCAAACTTGCTGGTTCGTCGGCTTTCAGAAACGTGGCCGAAAAGTGTGGGCCGGTCTTACTGGAGCCAATCATCGAAGTATCAGTAACTACTCTGGACGAATATGTTGGAGACATCATGGGTGATTTGACCTCAAGGAGGGGAAAGGTGCAGGGTATGGACACCTCCAGTGGTCGCACCACGGTGAAGGCAATGGTTCCAGAATCAGAGCTATATAAGTACGCGGCGACACTAAGGTCGATCACCCAAGGTCGCGCCCATCATACTCGTAACTTTGCTGGCTATGAGCCTGCACCGCACGAAGTCATTGAAAAGGTAAGGGCTGAGCGAGCGGCGGAGAGGTCCTGATAGATTGTGCAGCTGGTGCTGCGCACAGGTTTGGACTTGGTGACCATTCTTGAGCCGGCTTACATAAGAACTGGTAACGGCACTTGAACGAAGGCTTCCTACTGCCTGGCTACTCGCCATATTACAGTGTCGTACCTGCGCTTCTGATAGTTTGTATACCCTACGTCTGTAATACGTCCGAGTTATCTAATACCGATCCTTCTTATCACCGGTGACTCCACATTATCGAAAGGTGACCTATGCCGTCTAAAGTCACGGCCCTCCCAGTTCGGAGAACCTTTGGTGACACCATGCGCACTGACGCGTGGTGGCTTCAGCCCGTCGTGGTTTTTGTTGTCTTCACCTCTTTTGTTATCTACTCCACATGGGCTGCGTTCCAGGGGAATAACTATTATTCGGGGAATCTGCTTTCGCCTTTCTATTCGCCGCTGATCTGGGGAGATCCGGCGCACTCATTTACCGGTACGCTAGAGCCTGGATGGTGGCCTTCCTTTCTCCCGGTATTTTCTCCAGCGTTCGTGATCCTGTGGGCGCCCGTGAGCTTCCGTCTTACCTGTTACTATTACCGTGGAGCTTACTATAAGGCCTACTGGCCTGGCCCATCGTCCTGTTCTGTAGGCACACCTCGTAAAGCTTATATGGGTGAGCGGCACTTTCCATTAATTCTACAGAACGCCCATCGATACACATTGCCCTTTGCTCTACTACTGCTTGTTTTCTTATCTCATGATGCTTGGAAAGCTCTGTGGTTTGAAACTGGGCTCGGTTCAGAGGAAGTGGGGCTCAGCGTAGGAACGGTCGTTTTGACAGCGAATGTAGTTCTCCTTGGTGGCTACACGTTTGGGTGCCATTCACTTAGGCATCTAATTGGTGGCGGGATCGATAAGCTAGCAGGGAGACCAGTTCAGAGGGCTGCATACGAGTGTGTTTCATGGTGCAACGGCCGCCATATGATTTGGGCGTGGTGTAGCCTGATTTGGGTGGCATTTGCAGATATCTATGTCCGGTTGTGTGCGATGGGAATCTGGGCAGACTGGAGGATACTCTAATGACCCAGCACCAGGTCGTAGAGTACGATGTTGTAGTGATTGGTGCCGGTGGAGCTGGTTTGCGCGCGGCGATTGAGGCCGCAACTAAGGGTGCTTCAGTTGGCTTGATCTGCAAATCTCTGCTCGGAAAAGCCCATACCGTTATGGCTGAAGGCGGCGTTGCTGCGGCCCTTGCCAATGTTGATGACCGAGACAGTTGGAAAGTCCATTTTGCCGACACGATGAGAGGTGGGCACTATCTCAATGCTTGGCGGATGGCGGAATTGCACGCACAGGAAGCACCTGAACGTGTGCGAGAACTGGAAGGCTGGGGCGCGCTCATGGACCGCACTCCAGACGGCCTTATCAACCAGCGGAATTTCGGCGGACATGCGTATCCTCGACTGGCACATGTCGGTGACCGAACGGGCCTTGAAATGATTCGCACCCTCCAGGACCATGGGATCCATGAGGGGATCGATGTGCACATGGAAGTCACAGTCAGCAAGCTCCTTATGGATGGGGGCCGATGCGCTGGTGCTCTTGCGTACGATCGAGAGCTAGGACGGTTCAAGGCTTTCAGGGCCAAGGCCGTGGTTATGGCAACTGGTGGAATCGGCCGAGCTTTCTTGGTCACTAGCAATAGCTGGGAATACACGGGTGATGGACACGCGTTAGCCTACCACGTGGGTGCGGAACTGGTTGATATGGAGTTCGTGCAATTCCACCCGACGGGTATGGTTTGGCCGCCGAGTGTGCGAGGTATCCTTGTTACCGAAGGTGTACGCGGCGAAGGTGGAATCCTGAAGAACAGCGAAGGTCGCCGCTTTATGTTCGAGGACATTCCTCCGCTCTATAAGGAATCCACTGCGGATACTCCTGAAGAGGGATGGCGTTATGTCGTAGGTGACAGGGAGGCGCGCCGTCCTCCAGAACTGCTCACGAGAGATCACGTGGCACGTAAGATCGTGAAAGAAGTCCAGGAAGGACGTGGGAGCCCTCACGGGGGGGCATTCCTCGACATTGCTTGGATCAAAGAGCATATCAAGGACTCAGAGGATCATATCAAGAAAAAACTCCCCAGTATGTATCATCAGTTCAAGGAACTGGCGGGTATCGACATTACCAAGGAGCCAATGGAGGTGGGGCCGACCACTCATTATGCGATGGGGGGTATTCGAGTGGATCCGGATTCCCAGATGTCTACAACCGTTCCAGGTCTTTTCGCAGCAGGTGAATGTGCAGCTGGACTGCACGGAGCGAACCGACTGGGAGGAAATTCGCTCTCGGATTTACTCGTATTCGGGAAGCGGGCTGGGGAATACGCTGCCGAATTCGCAGCTGGGAACACACCGGTACATCTTCAGGACGAACAGATTGACCTAGCAGTCCAAGAAGCACTCTCTCCACTAGAGAGGGACCCAGGAGCGGATGTAGGGCCTTATCGCTTACAGTATGAACTACAACACCTAATGCAGGACAAGGCGGGGATCGCCCGCGAAGAAAGTGGTCTTGCCGAAGCGTTGGATGAACTACAGGAGCTCAAGACACGGGCTCAGGCTATGGGAGCTGGTGGTAGCCGAGAGTACAATCCGGGTTGGCACACCACCTTGGATCTGCAGAGTCTACTCACGGTTGCTGAAGCCGTGGTTATGGCATCACAAGCACGAAAGGAAAGCCGTGGAGCGCACTCACGGCTGGACTATCTCGATAAGGATCCAGAGTGGGGAACGGTTAATCTTGTTCTCAAGAAAGGACATGACGGAGAAATGGAACTTCGTAGAGAAGTGATTCCAGAGATACCGGAAGAACTCCAGAAAATCATTGAGGAACAAGGTTAATGAAGACTACGACCTTTAAGGTGTGGCAGGGCAACTCCGACGGGGGTGAGTTAAAGACCTACGAAATCGAGGTTGATCAGGGCTATGTGGTTTTAGATGCTATCCATCGTATCCAGGCTGAACAGGCAAACGATCTTGCTGTCCGATGGAACTGTAAGGCAGGCAAGTGTGGCTCGTGCTCCGCTGAGGTGAATGGCTCGCCCAAACTCATGTGTATGACTCGAGTTGATGAATTACCGGCGGACCAGCCGATCACGGTCGAGCCTATGCGGACTTTTCCAATCGTTAAAGACCTCGTAACAGATGTATCGTGGAACTATGAAGTAAAGGCTTCAATCAAGCGTTTCTCTCCGAAGACCGCTGATCACGGAGATGGAAGTTGGGATATGGATCAGTATGATGTCGAACGTCCTCAGGAATTCAGGAAATGTATTGAGTGTTTCTTGTGCCAAGACGTATGTCATGTCCTCCGGGACCATCAACTTCATGACCGGTTCGCCGGGCCACGCCACTATGTTTACGTGGCAAATATGGAGATGAACCCAATTGACACGGGTGACCGGGTTGCAGAATTGAGAGAGGAACTCGGTATCGGGTACTGCAACATTACGAAATGCTGCACAAAAGTGTGCCCGGAGGGAATTACAATCACCGACAACGCAATCATTCCTCTGAAGGAGAGGGTTGTGGATCAGTCCTATGACCCTCTCGCAAGACTAATCAAATTGGTGAAGGGAAGTGGCGATTAACTGATTTGCGCCTAACCCAGATTGGATCTAGAGCGAAACCACTAGGTCGGTCTTATGACACTAATCCTCCGGTAGCTTGTCGAAGCAGCTCGGTAACCCGGTCAAGCGCTGCTGCGATGCGTTCCATCTGGGGCTCTACCAGATGCCACTCACGTTGCTCAATCGCCTCCCGGATACCCGGTAAGGTTTTAACGCCGTATCCAGTGTAGAAACCCGGAGCATAAATTGTGTGTCGGAACCACGGTCGCCCCGGAAGGCCATCCGTGTCTGTCATAGCCTGTTCAATCTTCTGTAGTATTCGATTGATTTCTGTCATGCGGACTGAGGACAGGACTCCGTTACTTAGCTGTTCACCAAGCATGCGATCCAGGTCTGTAGAAGCGTCTTCGAGTCTCGCTACCGCATTTTGGAGAGGTGCGAAATTGAAGAACGGCACCTCGTCTTTGCTCATCGGCGGATTATATGTCTGCGTTGGATCAGCTTGAAGACGGAATGCATCCATTTCAACGAGTCGGTTGTGTTGGACGGTTTCTACTCGGAGATCGTCAGCTAGCGTTACAACTTCACTCACGTAACGGTTAACAGTCTCCGAGTAATTTTCCATCCGGAGTGGAAGCACATCTGCATCAGCAAACCTTAGTGTTAGTCGGCCGGCCACCTTAGCTAGAGCAACTCCATAGCTAAAGCCTGGATCTCCAAAGCGAGTATAGTGATCAAAGGAGTCAAACTGAGAATGGTAAGAACCTCCTCCACTTTCCCCTCCGAAACTGATGTTGAGGGATCCAATCCCAAGGTGCTGAAGGAATGGTGTATAGTCTGAGCCTGAGCCAAGCGGAGCGATCCAGAGGTCTCCTTCTCTTTGCGCACTCGGATCACCTGAAACCGCTCTTGTGGCCCGAGATCGTTCCCAAACCGATACACCTGTCTGTGGATCTTCTACCTCTTTAGCAACTTGGTTGACCACACGCTCCAGTGTGTGGGAGCCGCCAGCGGAGAGAAACCCCCGACCATTCCCATCAGTATTGATGTAGAGGACTGCCTTCTCATGCAGTTCGTCTCTATGGTGCTCTGCCCATTCCGTCGAGCCGAGGAGGCCGGGCTCTTCAGCATCCCAGCCAGCGTAGACAATAGTCCGCTTCGGATGCCAGCCGGTGCGTGTGAGTTCACCCACGGCACGCGCTTCTTCCATCAGTGCAACCATTCCGGAAATCGGGTCTGCTGCTCCCATCGCCCAGCCGTCACGATGGTTACCGCGCACGACCCATTCATCTGGGAAGTCTGAACCACGCATCACGGCGATCAGGTTATAGGCTGGTGTGAGATCCCAATTGAACTCAAGGTGCAATCGTACCCGTGCCGGACCCGGACCCAGGTGATAAGTGATTGGTAATGCCCCTCTCCAGTTGGCAGGGGCGACGGGGCCTTCCATCGCACTTAGCAGCGGCAATGCGTCTGCATAAGAGATTGGAAGCACCGGGATTTTCATGATCGTAGGTGCTTCTTCGACAGTGTAGCGTTCGGCATCGACGGTGGCACCCACAAATGGGGTGAGGGGATCTCCAGGATAGAGCGGCATATCCTGTACGGCTCCTCGCTGGACTCCATGCTCCATGCGGTAAGGACCCTTCGGGTAGACATCACCCTGGAAGTATCCGTCATCTTTCGGATCGGAGAACAGAATGCAACCGATGGCTCCGTGCTCAGCCGCAACCTTAGGTTTTATGCCTCTCCACGAACCACCATATCGAGCGATGACAATCTTACCCTCCACACTGATGCCGCGGCGCTCTAGTTCCTCGTAGTCAGAGGGGATCCCGTAGTTGACGTAGACCAATTCACCTGTGACGTCTCCGTCAGCAGAGTATGCATTAAACGTTGGGAGTCGATCTTCCTCGATTCCCGACGTTTCATCTTCCACCAAGGTTGGTTCACGAAGTTGGGCCGTATAGCTGGTCGGCTCTATTAGTTCGAGTTCCCGGATTCGAGGGGTCGGGTAAAGCACCTGATATTCATCCAGACGCACTTCAAAGCCCCACGACTCGAATTGTTCGACCATCCAGTAAGCCGTTTCTCTATTGTGGGGTGAACCCGTGTAGATTGGTTTGGACACGATGTATCGCATCCATTCCTCGAGGTTGTCAGCATCTAGGTGCGAGTCGTATTGGCTCTCTAGTTCTAGTTGTCGGGCTGCTGACTCTGGAGTGAATCCCAGGACAACTCTTGGGGCCTCTTGTGCTGACGCCCCCTGGAGTTCCATGAATGCCAGGGTAAGGATCACCGAGCGAGTCAGAAGACGTGAAATTTGAACCATGATGGCAACCTCGAGTGAAGCTGGAAGATGGTTATGTGTAGTGCCCCAGTAGGGCACACAAAATAGAGCTCTTAGAGCATGGCGGAAGTACAAGCATAGATTCAGTCTCGAGCTCGAGCTCCATCAAGTGAGACTGAAATACTTCTGTGCTAGATTTTGTCATCATCTCTGATGAGAGAGGGTTTCCTTGGGTCCGAGTGCAGCTCTAATTAGCTGTCACTTGGGCGAGTTAAGAGTAAGTGACTCGTGCCCCCTTGCCTGGATAGGGCTTTTCAGTTTAGGCTCCCCGCGGCCGCGGGGACTCACGCGAATTTGGGATGATGGCGCTTGAGTCCTTATCCTCCACAGAACACGATAAAACACACACACAGACGCCCATGACCCCCAAAGAATTTTTTAAGCTTGCCGAAGAACACGGTGCCGAAATGGTAGACCTAAAGTTTACGGACTTTCTTGGCGCGTGGCAGCATTGTTCCTACCCAATCGATACTTGGGATGAGGGGACTTTCGAGGATGGTGTAGGTTTCGACGGCTCTTCAATTCGGGGATGGCAAGGCATTCATGAATCTGACATGCTGGCTGTTCCTGATGCCTCAACAGCCCGCATAGACCCGTTCTTCGCGCGCCCAACCGTCAGTGTGCTAGCGAATATCGTAGATCCAGTAACGAGGGAGGACTATTCCCGTGACCCGCGTCACGTAGCTCGCAAGGCGATTGAGCACATGAAGGGTACAGGTATCGCAGATGCGTGCTACATCGGTCCGGAGCCAGAATTCTTCATCTTTGATGATGTTCGTTACGAACAGAACGAGCATAGCGGCTACTATGAGATCGATTCTGTAGAGGGGGCTTGGAATACCTCTCGTTACGAGGAACCCAACCTAGGGTATAAGCCACGGTACAAGGGTGGCTACTTTCCAGTCAGCCCCACAGATAGCTATCACGAGCTCCGGGGAGAGATGGTCTATACGATGCGCGATTTGGGCATGGTGGTAGAGGCTCATCACCATGAGGTGGGTACTGCCGGCCAAGGTGAAATAGATCTTGAGTTCACTGAACTTTTGCACATGGCAGATCAGTTGGGTTGGTTTAAGTACATCATTCGCAATGTTGCAAAACAGCATGGTAAAACTGTCACGTTCATGCCGAAGCCGATTTTCAATGACAACGGGAGCGGGATGCATACCCATCTCTCCCTCTGGAAAGATGGCACACCTCTCTTCGCGGGTGATGGATATGCAGGACTAAGCACAATGTGTATGCACGCCATTGGTGGTGTGCTCCGTCATGCACGTGCCCTACTTGCTTTTGCTGCTCCTACGAGCAACTCATACCGACGCCTAGTCCCAGGCTTTGAGGCTCCAGTGAATCTTGCCTATTCAAAACGGAACCGCTCAGCAGCAGTTCGCATTCCTATGTATTCGAACAGCCCTAAGGCGAAACGCCTTGAGTTTCGTTGTCCCGATCCGAGTGCTAACGGCTACCTGATGTTTTCAGCGATGCTTATGGCGGCGCTCGATGGAATCGAAAATGAAGTTGATCCAGGTGCTCCGCTTGACCGGGATATCTATGACATGAGCCGAGAAGAACTCGCGCAGTATGGGCAGACGCCAGGCTCTCTTGAGGAAGCGCTCGCAGCACTTGAGGAGGACCATGCTTTTCTGACTAATGGAGGCGTTTTCACGGACGATGTGATTTCTGGATGGATCAACTACAAGATGGAAAACGAAGTCGACCCACTCCGGTTGCGTCCGCATCCACATGAGTTTGACCTCTACTACGACTGCTGAGTCACTCACAAGAAAAAATACCCTGGCAAGCAGCCTTCAAGAACTACAGAAAGTTAGCTTCCTGGGCTTCCCAAGCGTGGGTCTGCACATGGATGTAGATCACATACAGGCTAACGCGGACGCATCTATGCAAGCTCCCGCCCGGGCTCGTATTCCATGACTTACCGATCTATGTGTCTCACCCTGTTATTTATGATTATTGGGTGTTCATCGGGAGTTGCCGAGCAGGTTGGTGAAGCTGGTATCTCGCCAGCAAATACCGTTTGGATGCTTGTTGCAACGGCACTGGTGCTTCTAATGACCCCCGCGTTGGCGCTCTTCTACGGTGGACTCGTCCGGTCTAAGAATGCGCTCAACACAATGATGATGAGCTTCATCGCACTGAGCGTTGCGGGTGTTTTATGGCCGCTCATCGGGTATTCCGTGGCGTTTGGCAAGGGGAATGCCTTCGTAGGTGATCTCTCGATGGCTTTCCTAAATGGTGTTGGGCTAGAGCCCAAGGGGGCCATCCCTCATCTGCTTTTCTTCGCATTCCAGGGGACCTTTGCAATCATCACCCTAGCATTGATCTCTGGGGCTGTGGTCGAGCGCATGCGTTTCGCTACCTATCTCATTTTCATTGCTATATGGAGTGTGGTTGTCTATGCGCCGGTGACGCACTGGGTGTGGGGGGGAGGTTGGATCGCTGAGATGGGGGCATTGGATTTCGCCGGTGGTGCCGTGGTGCATATTAATGCTGGTGCAGCAGCGGTAGTGGCTGCATTGATGCTTGGGACGAGAAGGGATTATGGTCGCCAGGCCCTTCTGCCTCATAATGTTCCGTTTGTGCTTTTGGGAGCGGGCATCCTTTGGTTTGGTTGGTTTGGCTTCAATGGTGGCAGCGCATTGGCTGCTGATTCCGTAGCTGTTCTTGCGTTCGTCAATACCATGCTGGCCCCAGCTGGTACTGTGCTAGTGTGGACCTTATTGGATATGGTCCGCATAGGTAAGACGACCGCAGTCGGAGTAGCGACTGCGATCGTAGTTGGGCTAGTAGCGATTACACCCGCTGCTGGATTCATCTCTCCAGGATTTGCAATTGTCCTTGGAGCGCTTGCTGCAGCACCGAGTTACAGTGCGCTATTATGGCGGGCTCGTACTCGACTTGACGACTCGCTTGATGTTTTCGCTGCTCATGGAGTAGGTGGTATCACCGGGGCCTTACTCACAGGGGTTTTTGCGGAAGAGGCAGTCAATGGCATTGCAGATGGGCTCTTTTTTGGAAACGTGGAACAGTTCTTTGTACAAGCCATTTCGGTTATCGCAGTCTTCATGTACAGCGCTTTACTGACGTTCCTAATATTGAAGGGTTTGAGCCTAGCCATGCCTCTGCGTGTCGCCTCTAAGGATGAAGGTATTGGATTGGATATCGTGAACCATGGAGAGGAGGCTTACACTAGTGGTGAAGGAGCACTTCTCTTGCTCGACGATGAGGCTCCTGGTGTGATCATCAATCAAACTAATCGTGAGATTGATAGTGGTTCTAAACTGCCGGTCGACACAACAACAGGATAAACATGAGACTCATCAAGGCTATCATCCGTCCTGACCGTCTGAATGATGTACTCAAAGCACTTTATGGGAAGGAAGTGCGTGGCCTGACAGTCTCAAGGGTCCAGGGGCATGGTGGGGAAATGGAGACAGTCGAAACCTACCGCGGCACTACGGTCAAAATGGAATTGACCGAGAAGGTCATGTTGGATATTGGAGTAAGCGAACCTTTCGTAGAACCCACAGTAGAGGCAATCCTGGAAGCAGGCCGGACGGGTGATGTCGGAGACGGTAAGATTTTCGTATTTCCAGTAGAGAGGATCTATCGAATTCGGACTGGTGAAGAGGATAAGGCTGCTGTTACACCGGTGAAGTGAGTGCCCACCCTCAGTTTCGATCTCAAGAGATCGGGAATCCATTTCAAGATCGATGAAATGTGCCCTCTGTGCTGGTACCAAATCTGTCCTTGAAGCCTTAGCTTCAAGGAGCTGCCAGGGGCATCCTCAGTGGCGTGCGGCGACCAAGACATCGTCGCCGGTAGAGGATTGAGAGAGACCCTCGGAACCTGATCCGGTTAAGACCGGCGGAGGGAGCGCGGCCGATGAATTGGCCTGGAAACATCCAGTTCTAATTATGACGCCGCACTCGGAACCAACCTTGTGAGAGGCAGGACTCTATGAGTGAGAATGGCAAGGCACGTGTCGCCCCCAGGACATCTGACATAGGGAGTGACTACCCTGGAGCTTTCCCCAATTCGAAGAAGATCTATATCGATGGGAGTCGAGGTATTCGAGTGCCGATGCGGGAGATACACCTCACTGGTGATGAGCCGCCACTACAGGTCTATGACACGAGTGGGCCTAGGGAAGTTGATGTTCGAAATGGCCTTTACCCACTCCGAGAAAAATGGATTCGAGAGCGGGAGGTTGTTGAGACATCCAGGGTTCGTATGTCCTCACCTGATATTGAGATGCCAAGCGGGTTGAGTCGACAAACATTCCGGGGGCGTTCTTCAGTAACCCAAATGACGTACGCGCGTAGGGGTGAAATCACTCCCGAAATGGAATTCGTGGCGATACGAGAGGGTGTCCAGCCTGATTTCGTTCGGGATGAGGTAGCCCGGGGCCGTGCGATCATTCCCGCAAATATCAACCATCCTGAGATCGAGCCGATGGTGATTGGCCGTAACTTCAAGGTCAAGATCAATGCGAATATCGGGAACTCTGCGGTCACATCTTCGATTGAGGAAGAGGTAGAAAAGCTCCGCTGGGCTACTCTCTGGGGTGCAGACACCGTGATGGATCTGTCGACAGGCAGAAATATTCACGAGACGCGCGAATGGATCCTTCGGAATGCGCCCGTCCCGATCGGAACGGTGCCAATTTATCAAGCTCTGGAAAAAGTCGATGGTATCCCGGAGGAACTCACTTGGGAGATATACCGTGACACGATCATTGAGCAGTGCGAACAAGGGGTAGACTACTTCACGGTCCATGCAGGGGTCTTGCTCCAATTTATCCCACTTACGGCTGAACGCATGACTGGGATTGTTTCGCGCGGAGGCTCAATCATCGCAAAATGGTGCATGGCCCACCACAAGGAATCGTTCCTCTACACGAACTTCCGTGAGCTCTGTGAGATTATGGCCGAATACGATGTCTCATACTCGCTCGGAGATGGCCTCAGGCCAGGCTCGATAGCAGATGCCAATGACGAAGCACAATTTGGAGAACTACGAGTTCAGGGTGATCTCACCCGGATAGCTTGGGAGTATGGAGTCCAAGTTATGAATGAAGGACCAGGACATATTCCCATGCATTTAGTGCGTGAAAACATGGATAAACAATTGGAATGGTGTGATGAAGCACCATTCTACACCCTTGGGCCTCTCACAACTGATATTGCTCCTGCTTATGATCATATCACGAGTGCAATTGGGGCAGCACAGATTGGGTGGTACGGGACCGCAATGCTTTGCTATGTAACACCCAAGGAACATTTAGGTCTTCCAAATCGAGAAGATGTGAAGCGTGGTGTGATTACGTACAAAATTGCCGCGCATGCTGCAGATTTGGCAAAAGGCCACCCCCGAAGCCAAGAGTGGGATGATGCGATCTCCAAGGCGCGGTTTGAGTTCAGGTGGCGGGATCAGTTCAACCTAGCATTGGACCCGGTCACGGCGGAGGAATATCATGACGAGACGCTGCCGGCTGAGGGTGCAAAAGTCGCTCACTTCTGCTCTATGTGTGGCCCTAAGTTTTGTTCTATGAAAATCACTGACGACATTCGCAGATTTGCGAAAAAACAGAGCATAGACCCGGCCGCGGCAAACGAAATTGGCATGCAGCAGATGTCCGAAGAATTTCGTGAGAAGGGGAGCGAAATTTATGTTGACCTGGAAGATCCAATGACAGTCGATCCGGGAGGATAGGTGGAAAGTAAGACCCTATCCCGACTTCTCCTCAATTTCGTTCTTATCATACCAAGTGTCGGAGCGACTCAAGCGTCCGGTACCAGAAGCTTCTGCAGTTGAAGAACATTCTAGTGACCGGTGCTGGTGGTCAGATCGGCTCATGGCTTGTTCCTAAACTTCGAGGTCTCTACGGCAACTCACGAGTGATTGCCACCGACATTCGTCAACTCAATCCTGAGATGGCGGAGTCGGGACTCTTCGAGCTCCTGGATGCAACAGATTCAGAAGCGCTTGGCAAGGCCGTAGAAAGCCATCAGGTCGGTCTTATCTATCATCTAGCAGCAGTCCTATCAGCAACTGGTGAGCGTGATCCCAGACGTGCGTGGCGTGTTAACATGTCAAGCCTTGAAGCCGTGCTCGAGGTTGCCCGTCATCAGGGTTGTGCAGTCTTCACGCCCAGCTCGATCGGTGTGTTCGGATCGGGTACGCCAAAGGATTTCACACCTCAGGACACCGTGATGCAACCGACTACAATGTACGGGATCACAAAGTTGGCCGGTGAACTTCTTTGTAACTACTACCATCGAAAATTCGGAGTTGATACCCGTGGCGTACGCTACCCTGGCTTGATCTCACACGGTGCCCCACCGGGTGGCGGAACCACTGATTGGGCCGTTGATATCTTTTACAGTGCTGTCGAGGATGGACATTACGATTGTTTCTTAGGTCCGGATACAAAGCTTGATATGATGTATATGCCTGATGCGGTCAGTGCTGCCATCGCTGTTATGGAAGCTGACCAGGATGCACTTGAGCATAGAAACGCATTCAACCTGACTGCGATGCAGCTTACACCAGAGATGTTATCTGCCGAGATCCAGAAACATCTTCCGGGCTTTACGATCGATTACGATGTTGACCCAGTCCGGCAGGCTATCGCTGACTCGTGGCCAAACCGTATCGACGATGAGGCTGCTCGAAAAGAATGGAGTTGGGAACCATTATTTGATATTGAATCAATGACTAAAGACATGCTTGAACATCTCAAATGAGTGTTGTGCCGTGCCATTAGACAGACTTACGAGAGTGCTTGATGACCATGTGCTGGCGCTTGAAGAGGCTGGGACAGCTAAGGGTGAGGAAAGCATTGTGGTTTCGGTCAAGCCTGCTGAGGATGACCGCGGTCCTCGATTTCTATTGAAGGGCGAGGGGCCTCAAGAGTTTATCCGCATGAATTCCAACTCCTATCTTGGCATGGGTCTGAGAGAGGAAGTTATTGCTGCAGAAGAACATGCGACTCGGATGTTCGGAGCCGGGCCTGGTGCCGTGAGATTCATCTCCGGTAGCTATGACGCACACATCGTTCTGGAAGAGAAACTTGCGGAATTTCATGGTCGAGAGGCCGCAATGATCTTTTCATCTGCCTACGCGACAGTCGTATCTACGATTACACCGTTGACTACACCTGAGACCGTATTGGTGTCTGACGAACTCAACCACAACTGCATTATCAATGCGATGAGGTTGAGTCGGCCAGCGGGTAAGGCTGTCTATCCTCATAATGACATGGGGGCATTAGATGCGGCACTCGAAGCGTGGAAGGGTAAGGCCAGGCGAGCGCTGGTAGTCACCGATGGCATTTTCTCGATGAGGGGTGACCATGCGCCTGTTGATGAGATAGTAGAGCTGTGCATTAGGCATGACTCGGATTACGAAGAAAATGTGGTATGTGTGGTAGACGACTCTCATGGAGTCGGTGCATTTGGCCATACGGGAAGGGGGGCTGAGGAGTTCACGAACAGCAAACCAGCCGACATCCTTGTGGGTACCCTGGGAAAAGCATTCGGTGTTAACGGTGGCTATGTCGCGACGAATGCCGGGACCGTTCATTTCCTTCGGGAATCATCGCAGATGTATATCTACTCGAATCCGATAACAGTTGGCGAGGCAGCTGCTGCACTGCGCTCTGTAGAAATCGTAGATAGTCCAGAAGGCATCGCGCTATTGGAGCGACTCCGGGACCTCACACAACATTTTGAGCAAGGGCTGGATCGGTTGGGAATCGAGACGATACCCGGCGAGCATCCAGTTGTACCTCTCATGATCAGGGATACGGAAAGGACAAAGAACCTGGTCTCATACCTGTATGACAGTGGAGTTCTCGTTACCGGCTTGACTTATCCCGTAGTACCGCAAGGGGATGAGGAAATCCGTACGCAGATTAATGCCGACCATACCAAGGCAGACATTGACCATGTGCTGGGTCTACTGGAAGCCTATCGGTGATGTCCAGATGCTGGTGTTCGCCAATGACATCCCGGCGGCAGTTAGGTGGAGTCCGGATGCTGTTGATCCTATGTATTACTGTAATCTCTAGCTGTCAGGCCGCACCGTCAGGTTATTCAGGGGTATTCGATGGCAGTGCTGGGCGATGGGTAGACCTTACCCATTCATTTGCTGAGTCAACGATTTACTGGCCGACTGATACCGCGGGTTTCCAGCTTCAGGAGCTCGCTTTTGGCCAGACTGAAGGTGGCTGGTTTTACGCCTCATATCAGCTTGCTTCTGCTGAGCATGGAGGTACGCACCTCGATGCACCGATTCATTTTGCTGATGGCGGGCTCATGAATGATGAGATCCCCCTGTCGGGACTCATCGGTCCGGCAGCCGTTGTCGATGTATCTGAAAAAGTTGATCCAGACTACCTGGTTTCAATAGAGGATCTTACGACTTGGGAGGCAGTAAACGGAGATATTCAGGATGGTGCCATACTTTTGATTCGCACCGGATGGTCAGACCGTTGGGATGACCGTACCGCTTATTTAGGCACGAATATGACCGGTGAGGAAGCTGTCGCTCAGCTTCATTTTCCAGGTATCAGTGAAGAGTTAGCCCAGTGGCTGGTAGATGAGAGGGGAATCGTTGCTCTTGGTATCGACACGCCAAGTATCGACTACGGACAGTCATCAGACTTTCGTGCTCATGTAATTCTTTATAGAGAAAACATTTCAGGCTTCGAGAATATCACGAACCTTGATTTACTACCGGTTACAGGGAGCTTTGTCGTTGCGTTACCCATGAAGATCAAGGGAGGTAGCGGCGGGCCACTCAGGATCGTTGCCTTTGTTCCAGCTGAGCTGGGGTCGTGAACTGAATGGATGGACCCTATCAACCTTCCCAGGGTCCGGTCACCGACCCAGCGCTAGGGCTACCAATTGGCTAGGCGTTCCTTCATCTCCGATTGCAACTACAATGAACTGGCGGCCGTTGGCCATATAAGTCATAGGTGCGCCAGAGGTCCCTGCAGCTAGCTCAATTTCCCATAGGACGTCCCCGGTCTCTTTTTGCCAAGCACGGAAAAACTTACCGCCTGCGATGGGTAAGATTGAGAGCGCTGCTTCTGTTCCTTCTCCTAGAAATAGTAGGGTCTTGGTGAGAAGAGGAGCGGCCCTACCGCGTTGACCGAGCCAAGGGAGGTCAAGTTCAGCAATGGTGGGATGGGTACGAGGACCCGGGCCATTGGGCTGCATCCATAGGTGCTCACCAGTGTTCATGTCTATCGCGGTGATTCGACCATATGGAGGCTTGAGCAGTGGGAGGCCTGAGGGCATAGGTACCTCTCTGGGTAGGCCTCTCACATAATTGAAGTCAGAGCTGTCGGGGTCGGTAGGAGGAACGAGAGCGGTAACACTTGGGGACGTGACGGATGGGACGTACAGGACGCCTGTTTCGGGGTCAACTGCTGCCCCTCCCCAATTTGCACCTCCAACCCATCCCGGCATTAGGATCGTTCCCTTAGTACCTCCAGGGCTATCATCGAGTAGTGTGGGTGGGGTGTACATCTCTCCGTAGACGAATTCTGAGACGATTGCCTCAGCTTCTGCCCTAAGCTCAGGAGTAAAGTCCACAAGGTCATCGATGCTAAGACCTTGTAGATCAAATGGGGCGGGATGTGTAGGGAAGGGTTGGGTTTCTGCTGCTACTTCCCCCGGAACTTCAGAAGGAGGAACGGCCCGGTCTTCAATCGGCCAGATTGGTTCACCAGTTTGCCGATCGAATGCGAATACGAAGGCTTGCTTGGTAACTTGCGCGACCACTTTCCTCGGTCGGCCATCAACGACTACGTCTAGAACGTTCGGGGCTGCAGGTGGGTCGTAGTCCCAGAGACCGTGTCTCGTCATCTGATAATGCCATACTCTGTCACCTGTTTCTACATCGACTGCAGCTACACTCTCTCCATATAGATTATCACCCAGCCTGTGTCCGCCATACCAGTCGTTTGTTGTTGTTTTTAGCGGTAGATAGACGTGCCCCAGTTCTTCGTCAGCACTCATCATTGTCCAGACATTACCGTTGCCACTGTAGGCCCAAGAGGAGTCTGCCCAAGTCTCGATTGCTGGATCTCCTGGCCCAGGGATTGGGCTGAATCGCCAAAGCAATTCTCCAGACTGAGTGTCAAAGGCCCTCACGTACCCAGGAGGAGCGGTCTGCCAGTTTCTATTGGGTGCCATCGCTTGTGAGCCGACGATCACAGCGTTACGAACAACAATCGGAGGAGATCTCCAAGTGTATGTCGTCACCCTGGGATCAGAATCAACCGCTAAGTCGATCACACCTCCCTCACCGAAGTCTGCTAGAACGCTGCCCGTCACTGCATCTAGGGCTACCAGATATTGGCCTGATCCGAGAAAAATTCTCTCATTTATACCATCACTCCAGTAGGCGACACCTCTATTCGTTCGGCCAGTGGGTCGAGCTCTGAGTCCTTCAGCGTATGGGTCGTAACGCCATTGCTCAATGCCAGTTTCCGGATCTAGAGCCACTGCTTGGCCCATGTTTGTCGTAGCGTAGAGCCTGTCGCCAATTTTGATCGGCGTCACCTGGTAGTTGGGATTGATATAAAGTCCAGGGTTACGAGTCAGGAGGTCGTAATCTGCCGATTGCCAGATCCAGGCGATCTCGAGCTGGTCCACATTGGCAGCAGATACCTGATCTAGCGGGGAATATTTACTAGCTGCCAAGTCCCGACCATAATGAGGCCAATCGCCCGGATCAATCGTGAGTTCCTGATCAGCATCTTTCCCAAAGCCTACAATACCGATGCCAAGTAAAAGAAAGGGAATCGTACCCCAGGGAGCCCTTAACCATCTCTTTTTATAGGTATTGCTAGTATCCATGAGGCTAGCTCGATTTTTATGGGCCCTCATTTAAGGGCCCCTCACGATTGAAAGGTTGCGAATATCCGTACTGACATGGTCAGCCGGGAAATGTAACAGGGGCTTTCGGATCGTGTTCAGCACTTCTAGGTGTCTCCAGGCCGGTTGCGACCATGCGTGGTGATCGGCATCGTCTTGATGCCGTCTGATCAAGTTTATCCAGACTGAGGTAGGAATCGATGTATCGCACTTTTATGTCCGCGTTGTTTTTCTGTGTTTTTCTGGTGCTCCCAAACGAGCTGATGGCCCAAGACATGTCCGCCCTTAACCCGTCCGACTATGGGCAGTTCGAGAATCTTGGACTATTCGAGCTTGATCCGAAGGGGAACTGGCTTGTGTCCGGTATCAGACGTGTAGATGAGACTACTGAACTGCGGCTGATGGCTAGTGACGGAAATAGTGAGCCACTTGTGCTTGAGCATGCTACAGGACCGGTATTCAGTCGGGATGGGAATTGGATGGCGTATAGAGCTGGGGTTCATCCGGATGAACTTGAGGAGTCAGATGAACCGATCCATGACAGACTTGGTTTGGTCAATTTGGCCAACGGTGTGGACACGGTACTCTTTGAAGTTCAGCGCTTTGCTTTCCGGGACGACGGGATCTGGCTTGCTGCGAAAGGTTATGCGCCGGCGGACACACTGGGTGCCGACCTCGTGATCATGAACCCCTCCACAGGGGCGCAAACGCTCATCGGAAACGTTGATGAGTTTGCGTGGCAAGATGAAGGTGAATTCATTGCTGCCACTTTACGCACCTCTTGGGGGAACTCGAACAGTGTTGTGCTTTTCGATCCCGAGGCTGAGACGCTTAGGACTCTTGACTCTCGTGATGCACACTACAGCGCTCTGAGCTGGCAAGATCAGTCAGCACAGCTCGGCGTTATGAGTTCGGTGGAGTTTGAAGGTCGTGAAGGTGATACACATGACGTTCTCCTCTGGGAAGATGTTAACTCTGGCTTGGATCCGCGGGTTCTAGCAGCGCTCGGGCGGGACGATATCCCTGAATCGCTGCGAATGACGGACTATGCTGGGATCGATTTTGATGCTAGCGGAGCGACGGTTTTTGTCGGCTTACGGGACTGGACGGCTATAGAAGCAAATGATGCTGAGTCCGATGAGGGAAGTGAGGAAGAAGAAGTCCAGCCGGCGGATGTTCAAGTCTGGCATTGGGACGATGACCAAATCCTCAGGAGCCAAGAATACCGTGCAGAACAGATCTCACAGCAGACTTTTCTGGCAGCGTGGCATGTAAGGGACGATGAACTCGTAATTCTCGGTGAAGATTTTTCGGAAGAAGTTGAAATTTTGACTGATGGAAACTGGGGGATTGTCCCCGACTACACACCGTACAGGTTTCAGCGTCGCTTTGGCGATGGCGCTGCAGACTGGTACCGGGTTGATCTGCAGACGGGTGAACGCACACTTCTTGCCAGAGAAGTACAATTCGGTGTCGAAGCTGGAGACGGGGATAGCCCAGTGTTGGTTTATGGGGACGATCATTGGTCTGCGATAGACCTGACTTCGATGCAGAAGACAGTTTTGGCTGAGGGCCGCAGCTTTACACAACCGCTTTTCGACCACGATTACCCAGGACCTCACCCTCCTTGGGGCGTCGGAGGGTGGGCGGACACCGGTGAGGCGGTGCTTCTTTATGACAAGTACGACATCTGGCTCGTTGAATTGGATGGTTCGTCCGCGACCCGCATCACACGAGGCGAGGAAGATGGCCGCATCTATCGGCTCGTCCAAATGGATTCTGATGTCAGTTTCGGGGACCCGTATGTCATAGATTCAAGTCAGCCGGTCTGGCTGTCATTTATGGATGAGCGTACAAAAGACTCAGGCTACGCTAGAGCTGATCTTCGTTCTGGCCGAGTTAATGTTCTATTGGAGGAGCCCGCGGTAGTAAACTCGCTGACTAAAGCTGAAGATGCCGATCGGTATGCTTTGCGCATCCAGAGCTGGGACGACTCTCCTGATGTTTTCGTAGGAGGGACGGATCTTTCCGATCTTCGGCAGGTGACGCGCACGAACCCATTCCAATCTGATTACGCATGGGGTCATTCGGAACTGATCAAGTATACGACTGATGCTGGTCACGAACTTCAGGGGATCCTCGTGTTTCCCGCCGAATTCCGTGAAGGGGAACAGTACCCGCTCATCCTATACCAGTACGAGCGACTGTCAGATGGCCTCCACAGGTACTACACGCCTAGCCAGCGGCGTTACTACAACTACCAAGTCTGGTCTCAAGAGGGGTATTTCGTGTTGATGCCCGACATTGTTTACGAACCTGGCCGCCCTGGCCCGTCAGCTCTAGATGCAGTTGAGCATGCGCTCGATGCTGCCGTCGCAACGGGCCATGTTGATGCTGAGCGAATTGGCCTGATTGGTCATTCGTGGGGTGGCTATCAGGCTTCATATCTCCCGACTCGGACTGACCGCTTTGCAGCTTCAGTCGCCGGAGCAGCGATCACAAACTTCTTGAGCTTCATGGGTGCTGTCCATTGGAATGGGGGGTTACCGGAAACTGGACACTGGGAGACAGGACAGGCCCGAATGGCGGTGCCGTACTGGGATGACTTCGAGGCGCACTTAGAGAGTTCTCCGGCCCATGGCATTGAGGATTTGGAGACGCCGGTGCTGTTGATGCATGGTGACGAGGATGGAGTGGTAGACTTCCGACAGGGACTGGAGTACTACAACTATGCACGTCGGGCTGGAAAGGAAGTCGTGTTGCTTGTATACCCCGGTGCAGACCATAGCCTGATCAGAGAGGAGCAGCAGGTGGATTATCACCGGCGAATTCTTGATTGGTTTGGGCATTATCTCAAGGGTGAACCAGCAGCAGTTTGGATTACCGAGGGTGAGAGTTGGGTCGAGCGGCGCAAAAGAATTAGTAACTAGCCTGTCTCCGCTTGCCCTGCTAGAAAATCTGCCTCATGCTCACTTCCCATCATCAGGGGTCCGTGAAGCACCCGAGAAAGGAGAAGCTTACCGTGCATCATTTGAGGTTCAGTCAATATCTCGCCGTCCTCGTCCTTATAATCCTCACTCCAACAGGACTCAAAGCCCAAACGGACACTCGCCTTGAAGGTCTCAAGGACGAAGCTCTGCGGATGGTTGAGGAAGATGCCAAGATGGTTCAGGAGATCGTAGATATGCTCTTCAGCTTCGGTGAATTGGGCTTCCAGGAATTTGAAACCCAGAGGTATTTGACCGGAATCCTCGAAGATCACGGCTTCGAGATAGAACTGGGTGTTGCTGGCATGCCCAGTGCCTGGACCGCACGGTGGTCGAATGGGTCGGGATCTCCCGTTATCGCGCTAGGCTCTGATGTAGACGGAATTCCTCAGTCGAACCAAAAGCCAGGAGTTGCGTACCGCGACCCGATTCTCTCGATGGCTCCGGGGCATGGTGAGGGGCATAACTCCGGTCAAGCTGTAAATATTGTGGCAGCGCTCAATGTGAAGGAATTGATGGAGCGCGAAGACATAGACGGAACACTGATGATTTGGCCGGGGATTGCCGAGGAACAGCTTGGCTCCAAGGCGTTTTTCGTGCGGGATGGTGTCTTTGACGATGTAGACGTAAACCTGTTCACTCACGTGTCCTCGAACTTTTCAGTCACATGGGGCCACACGAGCGGGAATGCTCTGGTTTCTGCTCAGTTCCGTTTCACTGGAGAAACAGCGCACTCGGCGGGATCCCCTTGGCGAGGAAAGTCAGCGTTAGATGCGATAATGCTTCTTGCGCAGGCCTGGGAGTACAAGCGGGAACATCTGCGTCCTCCCCAGCGTTCCCATTACATAATTGTGGAGGGCGGTGACCAGCCAAATGTCGTGCCTCAGACCGCGACAATCTGGTTCTATTTTCGCGAGGTCGACTATCCACGTGTTGTCGAGATGTATGACGCCGCAAAGTTGATGGCTCGTGGTGCGGCAATGATGACGGGCACGGAGATCGACACAATCATGACGGTCGGTTCAGCTTGGAACCGGCACTTCAGTAAGCCTGTCGCTGAGGTCACGCAAATGAACATAGAGCGTGTGGGTCTTCCGGAATGGTCTGGGGAGGATGTTGCTTTAGCAAATGGACTCCAGCGTGACCTAGGTCAAGAAGAGCGAGGTCTCCCTACTCAAGTTCCGCCGCTAAGAGGGCCAATTAACCTGGCGAACTATAGTGGTGGAGGTTCGGATGATATCGGCGATGTATCTTGGAATATGCCGACCATCACGATGCGTTACCCCGCTAACATGCCAGGTGGCCCTGGGCATAATTGGGCGAATGGGATTGCTATGGCGACACCCATAGCACACAAAGGTTCGCTGGCTGGAGCTAAGGTACAGGCGCTTACTCTTCTCGACCTATTCCTGGATGGACAGACCGTTGAAGCGGCATGGGATTACTTCAATGATGTGCAGATGGCCGACATGACCTACACGCCCTTCATTACACCAGATGACAAACCAGCGATATGGTTGAACGAGGGTATTATGGCGCAGTGGAGGGAGCGCATGCGCCCGTTCTACTATGACCCTTCGCGCTATGATACTTACCTCGAGCAGTTAGGAATTGAATATCCGACGATACGCACCCGCCCAATCTCGGAAGATGCCTTAGGCAGGTCGGTTCCGAATAGGCATTGAGGGATAAGCACGTCGGAATACTCGAATACCTTTGCAGATAGACAGGAGGAAAATGATGGGAGAGAAGAACGAGAAACGAAACGGTATAGAGCGTCGTGATTTTCTCATGGCAGCCGCGGCAGCCGCGGCTGCGGGCGCAGTACACCCGCTGGCTCTTGAGGCGACAGATCCCGCGTTTCCTAGATGGATCGAACAAGAGCAGGAAGCAGCTTCACCGATTCAACTGGGCCAAGGCGAGCACCCGGCATTGGTTTTCCAAGCATATCCCGGTGGTACGGGATCCCTAATGGAAAAACTATGGCGAGAGCACGGTCCAAGGATGTTCGACCGGCCAGCTATCCGTGTTCGCCCGTGGCGAGGTGCCGTGCCAACAAATGAGGAGGATATTGCATTTCTCCCGGTACATCGACTGTCTGCACTGGTACGCTCGCGCCGAATCTCATCCGTCGACCTTACAGAAATCTATCTCGACAGAATCAAGCGTTACGATCCAATTCTACTATGTGCAGTGACGATTCTTGAGGATCGCGCTCGTGAAGAGGCCCAACAGGCAGACATAGACCTCCGCAGCGGAAACTGGAGAGGGCCACTTCACGGGATCCCGTACGGTGTAAAGGACCTCTTTTCAGTCACAGGAGCTCGTACTACATGGGGCTCGGCCGAGTTCGAAAACCAAGTAATCAACGAAGATGCCGAGCTTGTGGTCCGACTACGAGAGGCAGGTGCCGTATTGATTGCGAAGCTAGCAACAGGCGAATTCGCTAGTGGTGACCGTTGGTTCAGAGGTCGGACAAAGAACCCCTGGAATGTCCAAGAAGGCTCGAGCGGCTCTTCTGCCGGCCCTGGTTCGGCAACTGCAGCGGGTTGTGTTGCATTTTCAATTGGCACCGAGACCCGGGGGTCGATCGTCTCACCTTCCCGGCGTAACGGTCTCAGCGCGCTTCGACCAACCTTCGGCAGGGTGAGCAGATACGGTGGTATGGTCCTTTCGTGGAGCATGGACAAGGCAGGCCCGATGTGTCGCACCATCGAGGACTGTGCACTGGTCTTCAATGAGATTCATGGAGCGAGTGAGCAAGATCCTGCGACGATCACTGCTCCGTTCATATTCGACCGGAGGCCGGATGTGGGGTCATACCGCATTGGGTTCACAGACGACGCCCCTGAGTCTTTCCTCGAAAAACTCTCAGACTTAGGTGCAAACCTCAAAGAGATGAATGAGCTCCCCGAATTCCGATCTGACCAACTCGGCGCGGATTCGGCGGCAGCATTCGACTATCACGTAGCGCCGGGTGGGGTTGAGCCAGAACCGATCCCCCAGGACCTCGAAGAGGGCGAGGCTCGGCGCAGAGGCCGTTTCCGTCGCGGTCGGGATGCGCGAGCGATGGACTATGTCAACGGCCAGAGACGGCGCCTCATCTTCATGAAAAGAATGCAAGAGGCTATGGATGGGTTCGATATGTTTGTGAGTGGTTCCGGGGAAGTAGGCCTGACGAATGATACCGGACACCCCGCAACTATCGTTCAGTATGATTTTGGGGTGCGTAATCCCGATTCTGAGACACCAACCACGATGCCGCTCACGACTACGATTGTGGGCGATCTATTTGCTGACGATAAGATTCTTAATGTGGCACATGCTTTCCAGTCCGTGACCGATTGGCATCTGAGAAGGCCGACTCTTCCAGATATGTAGGCTGTTGCGGGGTGCCGCGAGCATAGGGCTGCGGCACCCCGTTATAGTATTCCCACCGAGTGAGCCAGGTGTTTGAGTTATAGGCCGTCGAGTAGCGTCTCAACGTGTGCCGCTGCGGCAATCGCTGTTCCGTCTACGTTGTAACCACCCTCTAGTAGCGAGACCAGACGTCCACCGCAGTAGTCATTGGCTATATCCATTGTAGTTCGTGTCATGCGCCGAAATACATCGTCAGTAAGGTCGAAGCAGCCAAGTAGGTCATCCATACGACTGTCGAAACCCGCGGACACAATGACGAAGTCCGGTTGGAAGTTGCTTACGGCCGGCAACAGCACATTGTCCCAATGCCTGAGCATATCGATATCCTTTGATCCGCAATCCAGGTGAACATTCAGGTTGAGTCCTGAACCTTCTCCATCTCCACGGAGTGAGGGGTCTCCTGTGCCGGGATATGCTTGCCAGTCATGAGCTGAAAAAAAGAGCACGCTGGGGTCATCGTAGAACGCATTTTGGGTTGCGTTTCCATGATGGTAGTCCCAGTCAACGATCAAGATCTTTTCAAAACCGTGCCTGAGTTGCGCGTACCTAGCAGCGACTGCCGCGTTGCTGTAAAAACAAAAACCCTCTTCCTGTCCAGTATTGTTAGCGTGATGCCCCGGAGGCCTGAGAGCACAAAACGCATTACGCACCTGTCCATTTGCCACAGCGTCAATTGCGCCTAAGGCTCCTGATACAGCAAGTTCTGCAATTTCACCTGTCACTTCGATTTCCCGAACGGCATCCACATGCTCTGGGGTATGGTGACTGCGAATGAAGGGCATCGCATCAGAATGCAGTTGTAGCTTGGTCAAGTCTGAGTCGAGGCCGCGCTCGGCAAAAGCTTGTGCAATTCGGATCAATCGTAATGGCCGCTCTGGGTGTGGCTCGCCGGCACGATCAGGTAACTCGTGCTCAAGGTACCTCGGATCTGTGATGAGCCCTGTACCCGTCTGGCTTGGCGAGACAGTACTGCTCACGAATGGGTTAGGCATTGCTCCTACGGCCAATAGGCTCTTCGTCAAGTCGCTGAGAAATACTCTCCGGGTTCTAGTCATAGATGTAGCTCCGTACAAGGAAAAGCCTAGCAATCTTCTCGTGGCCACTTGCCCAAGACAAGCGAGGATGGCATTCGTATCGCTCCCTTGGAACCCAGGACTCACCGGAGAACAAATTCCATGCGTCACGTATCTCTTCTGTTGGCAGTAATGATTGCAGCTTTAACGCTCGTGCCGAATCTCGTCGCTCAACAGGACTCAAGACTCGAGGACCTTAAGGCAGAGGCAGAGCAGATGATTCGCGATCGGGCGAAGCTTGCTCAGGAGATTGTCGATCACCTGTTCTCTTTTGGTGAGCTTGGGATGCAGGAGTTCGAGACTCAGCGGTACCTCACAGGGCTCCTAGAGGAAGAAGGTTTCGATATTGAGTTGGGAGTTGCGGGGATGCCAAGCGCCTGGACGGCGACGTGGTCAAACGGCTCAGGTGAACCGGTGATTGCTTTGGGTTCTGATGTTGATGGAATCCCTCAGTCCAACCAGAAGCCTGGCGTTGCGTATCGTGATCCGATTTTGTCGATGGCACCTGGACATGGTGAGGGCCACAACTCTGGTCAGGCTGTGAATATTGTCGCGGCAATCGTGGTTAAAGAACTCATGGAACGCGAAGGAGTAAATGGGACTCTTCTGATCTGGCCTGGTGTTGCTGAGGAGCAGGTTGCTTCAAAGGCTTACTTCGTTAGGGAAGGGGTCTTCGAAGATGTAGACGTAAACCTTTTCACTCACGTTGGTAATAATTTTGGTGTTTCCTGGGGTCAGGGAGGCGGTAATGCCCTCTGGTCCGTCCAGTTCCGCTTCACAGGCGAGACTGCGCACTCAGCAGGGTCACCCTGGCGAGGCCGGTCAGCACTCGACGCAATTATGCTTATGGCCCAAGGTTGGGAGTTCAAGCGGGAACACCTGAGACCTGCAGCTAGGTCGCACTATATCATAGTTGAGGGTGGGGATCAGCCGAATGTGGTTCCTCAGACTGCTACAATCTGGTTCTATTTCCGAGAGCGTGATTATGAGCTCACAAAAGAGCAGTACGATGCTGCGGTCCTGATGGCTGAGGGTGCTGCCCTGATGACTGGCACAGAAGTCGATACGATCATGACGGTGGGAGCAGCTTGGGGACGCCACTTCAGCAAGCCCGTTGCTGAGGTCACTTACTCGAACATTCAAGCGGTTGGACTGCCGGACTGGAGTGAGGATGATGTCCGGTTTGCGGAAGCGTTCCAGAGAGAGATGGGTGTAGATGTAACTGGCTTGGCTGACTCCATTCGTGCTTTACGGGGGCCGGTTGATCTTTCTCAATCCCTTGGTGGTGGATCCGATGATATCGGAGATGTTTCGTGGAACATGCCGACCGTCACGTTGAGTTATCCATCCAATATGTCTGGCGGCCCAGGACATAACTGGGCAAATGGAATCGCGATGGCGACCCCGATTGCTCACAAGGGTGCGGTCGCAGGGGCTAGGGTTCAGGCGCGTACACTTCTAGACCTCTTCCTAGACGGTGAGACGGTTGAGGCGGCATGGACTTACTTCAACGACGTCCAAACTGCAGAGACCGTCTACACGCCATTCATATCACCAACAGACCAGCCAGCGATCTGGCTCAATGAAGAGATCATGGCACGATGGCGGCCGGAAATGCGGCCTTATTACTACGATTCGAATCGCTTTAGTACGTATCTGGAACAACTCGGAATTGAGTATCCAACGATCCGCACGCGGCCGATCTCTGAAGAGGATGTACCTGTGGGCAGCGTACCCGGTGGTTCTTGACGGGTCGGATTTTACACCGTGCATCTGATGATGAACTCACCGTCGTTTGTTAGCATAGCTTCGGTTCTACTAGCTCTACTTAGGCCGGGGATGCTGGTTGGTCAGGGTATTGATTTGGTCGAACTGACCACGGAGGCGATCCAGGAAGCTTACGCCGCTGGGGAGTACACATCTGTGGACCTGACCAAGGCGTTTCTCGAGCGTATCGATCGCTACGAGGACTACTATAATGCGTTCATATCGATGAACCCCGAGGCTTTAGACATAGCAGCGCGTCTCGACGAAGAGTATCGCTCTTCTGGCCCAAGGGGCCCACTCCATGGAGTTCCGGTTGTCATTAAGGACAACATGGATTACAGCGGGCTCGTGACGACCGCGGGGTTCTGGGGTTTCAGTACCGCAATGGGCGGAATCGATATGATTCCTAGCGACGATGCCGCCGCTGTAGAGCGACTGCGTGATGCTGGGGCGATTATTCTTGGCAAGACAAATCTTCCTGATTTTGCGGGACACGGGACACGCACAAACAGCTCTGTCGCTGGTGTCACCCTTAACCCCTACAACGTTACCAAGGCTCCAGGTGGCTCTAGCGGAGGCACCGCTACCGCGGTCAATGCAAGCTTTGCTGTGCTGGGGTTGGGGACTGAGACCGGAGGATCGATACAGAATCCCTCATCCGCTCAAGCATTAGTGGGCGTAAAACCAACATATGGGCTTGTCCCACTAGAAGGTGTCTACCCGATCAACGGGAGTTACGTCGATGTGGTTGGGCCGATGGCAAAAAATGTATACGACGCAGCTGTGACCCTAGATATCATTGCCGGTCCGACAACAGATGATTTCGCGACATTCGCCGCGGTGGATCACATCCCAGAAAACGGATATGCGAGTGCTCTTGCTGAAGCAGCCATTGAAGGGAAGCGTTTTGGTCTTGTTGGGTCGGGTTGGCGAGAGCGCTGGCTCCCCTTGGACCCTAAAACTGAGACAGTTTATCGGGAGGCCATTTCTACCCTCACAGACCTTGGGGCAGTGGTCATCGAAGATCCATTTGCAGGGTCAGCCTTTATAGAGCTCTACGGCGAGCGACCGGGCGTCCCATCGCAGGGGGCATACGACAGGCAGATCTACCTCCAAGGCCTTGGCTCGGATGCAGCATTTCACAGTATAGAAGAATGGGAGGAACTGTCGGGAGAGTTATTCGGTCGTGGTGGCAGAGGACGTGGTGGGCAGGGTGAAAGAAGGCGTACTCCACCCGCTAGACCCGGTGCTACAGAGGAGGGTGACGCATTTCAGTCTTGGCGCATGGAGATCAGAGAACTCTTCCGCAGTGTAATGGCGAACTATGAACTCGATGCTCTTTTTTTCCCCCAGGCGGGTGCACCTAACCGGGATCTAGTCGAAGATCCAGACCGTCCGGATTACAACCCGAATAATTGGCCAGAGTTGCCGAGTAACATTATCAATGACTTTGGGGTCCCAGTTGTGACTGTCCCGTATGCATACTATGAGGATAATACGCCGTTCGTATTAGCTTTCATCGGGGACATGTGGACTGAGGGTGATTTACTCGGTTATGCCTATATTTTTGAACAGGCAGTCATGTCTCGCCGTGCTCCCGAACTGATGGATCAGGGCAGCAACTGAGTTTGGGGTTTCAACTAACTGAGCCACTCGGGTGTCTCGGTTTTGGTAACGCCCTACTCGCACTTGTCCCGACTAGATACAAGGCAACGATGCCACTTAGCCATAAATGCAGCGGAATCTTGGGGCTTTTATGGGTTGTACTGATAGCGGCTCCTATCTCTACCCAACAAGTGGAAGGCAAGGCCTCAGATCCTCGACCCAATGTATTCTTCGATTGTGACGGCAGAGACTGCAACTCTGAGTACTACCGTACCGAGATCACCTGGGTGAATTGGGTTCGGGATCGTGAGGTTGCAGATGTTCATGTCATCATGACCAGCCTGACCACGGGTTCCGGCGGTCGTGAATACCAGGTCGACTTGATCGGCTATGGTGAATATGGCGGATATGAGGACACAAGCCTTTTTCAAGCATTATCCACGGATACTGACCGAGAACGGCTGGATGGGATTACACATGCGCTAGGTATTAGTTTTGCAAACTTCGCAAATCAGTCTGGGTTTCGGGGGATTGTCACACTCCAGGGTTCCGACATTACATCTGAAGACCCGGTGGGCGCGCGCTTGGTATCGCAGGGAGAAATAGATGACCCGTGGAACCTCTGGTTTTTCCGTTTCAACGGGAGTGGCAACCTAGATGGGGAGGAAACTCGTTCGAGCGTCCGGCTGAACACTAGCCTCTCCGCATCCCGCGTATCGCCTACATGGAAGATCAATTTCTTCGGATATGCTAATCTTAACCGGGTTGAGTTTGAGTTAGAGGATGGGACGTTCACTGATCAGCGTACAGACTGGAATCTCAGCCAAATGATCACGTATGCACTGAGTGAGAATTGGTCGGTTGGTGCCCTGAGCCAAGTGTCTCGCTCAACCCGTTCCAACCAAAACTTCAGGGCTGAACTAACACCTGCAATTGAGTACAGTTTCTTCCCCTATGATGAAGCGACCAGGCGGTCGCTAACCGTCTTCTATAATATTGGTCCCGCGTACCGGGACTACATCGAGGAGACCGTATTCGGACAATTAGAAGAGACCAAGTGGGAACACTCTTTGGAGATCGAACTCTCCCAGCGCCAGCCTTGGGGTGATGCCGGAATCACCGTTCGAGCATCGCACTACCTTCACGATATTGACCGTCACAACGTTTCACTCCGTGGCGATGTGGACTTAAGGATTGTGAGAGGGTTCAGTGTAAACGCTCGTGGGGATATCGGTTGGGTCGACGATCAGATTTATTTATCTGCTGGTGGCGTGACAGACGAGGAAGCCCTCCTGAGACTTCGCACGAGAGCCACAGACTTCAACTATGGGCTCACTGTAGGGTTTTCAGTTCAATTCGGCTCGATCTTCAATAATGTTGTAAACAACAGGTTCCGTGGAGCAGGCGGTGCAGCTGCGATGGCGGCGTACCGTGGTGGCGGCGGCGGCGGCGGCGGTGGCGGCAGGTAGGAGTCTTTGTCCGTGTAGCTAGCCACGAGTGCTATTCGTTCGGTAGAGCAAACGCTATGAGGCCTCGGTCTGAGTTGGAGCCGGTTACGCCAATCACGATGAATTGTTTCCCATTGCTTGTTTCATATGTCATCGGGTTCGCTGTGCCTTCATTGCCTAGGAGGTCACCCTCCCAAATGGTTTCACCTGTGCCACTATGCACTGCGTAGAGTTGGGGGTTATACCCACTCAGGAAAACAAGCCCCCCAGCTGTGATGAGGGGACCGGCGTTACCCATGCGCCCCAATTGGGGCAACTTCAGACCGGCGAGCATAGGGTGGTTTCGGATTCCTGGCTGATCACCGAGTGGAACCTGCCATAGGTGCTCGCCAGAATTCAAATCGATCGCTGTAAGTGTGCCGTAAGGAGGTTTTAGGATCGGAAGTCCTGAGACCGTTAGTCCCCGTAAACGTTGCACATAGTTTGCATCTGCAGTACCTGGCTCAGGTTCTACCAGTTGATGGACTAGTGGGCGATCCTTACTCGGGATATAGAGCACATTCGTCCTAGGATCGAATGCTGCTCCGCCCCAGCCTGCTGCCCCAGTTGCACTGGGCATTGTAACCGTTCCCTCCAAAGATGGAGGTGTGAAGAGTGGGCCTAGGCGGTAAGACCCAAGCAGTTCTATCGCTTCCGCTTTTATTTCCGGAGTGAAGTCGATCACATCATCTAGTGTGAAACCCTGCCTAGCGAACGGAGCGGGCTTAGTCGGGAAGGGCTGCGCAGGGGCAGTGCGCTCACCAGGCACGTCACTTACGGAGACCTGACGTTCTTCGATTGGCCACACAGGCTCTCCTGTCACCCGATCGAAGACAAACGTGAAGCCAGATTTGGTAATTAGAGCTACCGCATCGATGACATGGCCATCCACTTCTATCGTTACAAGATTCGGGGGGGCTGGTGGGTCATAGTCCCAGATCCCGTGATGTACGGTCTGAAAGTGCCAGACACGCTCACCGGTTCGGGCGTCTAAGCATAAGAGAGACTCTGCAAATAGGTTGTAGCCCTTTCGGTGCCCGCCGTAGTAGTCACCATTGGGAGTACCAACGGGTAGGTACACGAGGCCGCGTTCTCTATCGACCGTGAAGGGGGCCCATACGTTTGTGGAGCCCGTGTAAGACCAGGATTCGTTCTCCCAGGTGTCATTGCCCAATTCACCGGGCTGTGGAATCGTGTGGAAAGACCAGACTTGTGTGCCTGTCCGTACATCGAACGCCTGAATGTCCCCTGGAGGGTTACGGCGATATACCCGATCATCCGGCATCCCGCTTCCGAGGATGACTAGGTCATTCCAGATGACTGGGGGTGAGGTATTCGTGTAGTGGAGTTTGTTGATTTCCCAGATTAGCCCTTCAGTGAGATCAATCTTCCCGCCTACTCCGAAAGATTCAATTGGCTGTCCCGTTGCCGCATCCAATGCGATCAAGTGCCAACGACTATTGATGAAAATCCGCCTCTGATTTCCGTCGCTCCACATCGCGACGCCACGGTGGCAGAAGCCGCAGTTACGAGGCAACTGTCCCCAGCTGTACGCACGCGGGTCGTAGCTCCAGTACTCTTCCCCAGTGCGTGCATTGAGAGCGACGACACGACTATACGGTGTACTCACATACATAGTGTCGTTGATGACGATGGGAGTGGCTTCGAAGCGTCCAGGTCGGACACGTTCACCCCTGAATGCCAAACTGGAACCCGCCACTGGCTGCTCTTTTGCATCCCAGGTCCAGGCGACCTCGAGGCCAGTGACGCTCTCCCGGTCGATCTGCGTTAGCGCGGAGTACTTCATTCCCCCGGGATCACCCCCGTAGACTGGCCAATCGACGTCTTGGCATTTGACCGAGGGTCCAATCCCCATAAATAGTAAGATTAAGAAGAGCCGGCGAATGTTGGCCTCCAGGAGATGGTATTGGGAGAACGTTCCCATGGTATGTTGGAGTGTCAAGGCTAGCAGGTTTCCGAAAGGGATTGTCTGGCGCGGCCCTAGGAAAACCTCATCTTGGCCATTTGGGGCTAACCTGCCTAACGCGACTCAGTGGAGGTGTATCATGAGGTTCGCCTTGAACCTTACATTGATAGGGATTACCAGCCTGAGCTTTTTGCTACTCACGAACGAGGTAGTCGGTCGGTCTCCGTCCCTGCAAGAACTCCAGCAGGAAGCTCCTAAGAAACTGCTTTTTCTTACGCATGCTGGGCTCTATAAACACACGAGCCTTGAGCCAGCCGAGGAAGCGCTTGCTTCTTGGGGTCCTGCCGCGGGTTATGAACTCACTACTCTCCAGGGTTATCTGCAGGATCAGCAAGCGCTCGACTTGTCGATGATCACACCCGATTACTTGGCACAGTTTGATGGGTTGATGATGATGACGAATGGGAATCTCCCACTCGAGGATTCACAGAAGAAAGCGCTGATAGATTTCGTAAGGAATGGAGGTGGTTTTATTGGTGTCCATAACGCTTCCTTAACCCTCTACAACTATCCTGAATTCGGTGAGATGCTGGGTGCGTATTTTCGTAGGACGGTTAGCCAGAACCATATTGTCGTACTAACGGTAGAAGACTTAGATCATCCAGCGACGAAAATGTTGGGTGCGAGTTGGCCGATCGTGGATGAGTTTTACCAGTTCGGTACTTCCTCTTGGCATGAAGATCGGCCAGAAGAAAATGTGGATATACTCTTCGGTAATCGCATACCGATCGGCTTCTCGCGTAACAGGGTACGTGTACTACTTAGTATTGATACTGAGGCTACTGACATCTCTGGGTTAGAAGAGATTGAATTAGGGGGTGATTATCCTCAGTCTTGGGTTCAAGACTTTGGGAAAGGGCGCTCGTTCTACACCTCACTTGGTCACCGCGACGATATTTGGAGCAATGACCCCGTATTCCGCACACATCTCATAGGTGGTATACGATGGGCTCTTGGCCTAGAAGATGGTGATGCTACCCCACTTGGTCGTTAACTCTTTTTGTTAAGGTCAGTAAATTGAACGTTCCTGGGCTACGTCAGGCACGATGTACTTCAGTGTTAGATCGCAAGAAGTTCTGGAACGTTAGTCCGTATGTCCACGCTCACATACCTTCAAGTGTCATGACTGAAAATGAGCGATAACGAACAAATGGAGGTTTAGTGGCTGGCCATAACAAGTGGTCAAAGATTAAGCGGAAGAAAGGCGTCAATGATGCAAAACGCGGCGCACTTTTCACCAAGCTAATACGTGAGATCACCGTGGCAGCACGAGATGGGGGAGGAGAGCCGGATTACAACGCCCGCCTTAGGCTTGCGGTCGATACGGCCCGGGCTGCGAGCATGCCGGCTGAGAATATCGAGAGAGCAATCAAGAAGGGCACGGGTGAACTCGAAGGTGTCAATTATGAAGAGGTCGCTTACGAAGGATATGGGCCCGGTGGGGTGGCACTTTTCATCGAGTGCCTTACGGACAATACAAATCGTACTGTAGCAGCGGTACGTCACGCACTAACTAAATACGATGGTAGCCTGGGGACAGACGGCTCGGTTGCGTGGCAATTTGACCGTAAAGGCCAAATCGTGATTGATGCGGGACAGTACGATGAGGATTCCTTATTTGAAGTAGCGATAGAAGCGGGTGCTGAAGATGTGATTGCAGATGAGGATGAATTCATATTGACTACGGAAGCTGCTGATTTCATGACTGTCCAGGATGGAATGAAGGAAGCAGGAATTAAGCCGACTTCGGTTGAACTCACTCGAATTGCTAAGAATGAAGTTGCGGTAACCGGGCGGGACGCGGAGAAGATGCTCAAGCTTCTTGAAATGTTAGAGGAGTTGGATGACGTGCAGAAGGTTCACTCGAATGCAGATATTGATGAGGACATCATCGCAGAGGCGATGTGACGGAGAAATCCAACGAAGTCTTGGTCTTGGGAATTGATCCTGGGACCGCGGTTACTGGCTATGGCTTAGTCGCGCGCGGGGAAGGTGGTGCGGTTGCCCTTGTAGAATGCGGTGTTATTCGAACGTCACCTGATCATATTCTCGCGGACCGGATCCGAGAGATCTACGAAGCGATTGTGGCCTTGATCGTGCGTCACAAACCTTTCGTAATGTCTGTCGAGGATGTTTTCCACGGTAAGAACGCCCAGAGTGCTCTTAAGCTGGGACATGCTCGAGGGGCTATTCTCTTGGCTGCGGCACTCCACGAGGTTGCTGTTGCAGAGTACGCTCCTCGGCAGATCAAGAAAGCTGTCGTCGGGAGTGGTAATGCGACCAAAGACCAGGTTGGTTTCATGGTGAAGCAGAAGCTTAAACTCAAAGAACCCCCGAAGCCTGCAGATGCCGCGGACGGTGTCGCAACAGCTCTCTGTCATTGCCTGATCGGCAGCTTTCCCGGAGAGCTTTGTCTATGATCTCACGTCTTCAAGGAAAATTCCTATCCCGAGATGCCACATGTGTAGAGGTCGAGACTTCGGGAGGAGTCGTCTACGAGGTGGAGGTTCCAATCACGGTTTTGCAGGGACTTCCATCTCCGGGTGGCTCAGTTGAATTGCGCACCCTACAGGTCGTCACTGAGAATTCTATCGCTCTGTACGGGTTTTCCAACGCTCATGAGCGACTGCTTTTCCAGAAACTACTGACTGCTACAGGGGTGGGTGCGAAGCTTGCTCTCGCAATGATGTCAACTTATTCGGCTGAGCGTCTTGTAAGGGCCCTGGTCGAGAAAGACTCCACTGCGCTTCAGCAGGTGAGTGGTATAGGAAAGAAGAAGGCAGAGAAAATCGCACTCGATCTTGCAGATAAGGTTGCAGACCTTGCACTTGTGACTCCGGTAGTGGATGGCGCAACCGATGGCGCGCAAGACGCTGTGCAGGCCTTAGTAAACCTGGGCTACTCATTTTCAGTGGCTGATACCGCGGTCCGCGCGGTATTGGAGGATGAGGTTCCGGACTCGACTGAAGAGTTGGTTCGGCGAGCTCTTTCAGCTACCTGAACTTATAGCAACTTGATTATGAACATCTTGAGTCGAGCAACCTCTGATTTTACAGGATATTCCTACAATGCCGTAACAGAGCGACCAAGGGGTGTGGGTCTTGAGTGCTCGGTCTATCTCTTGCATGAGGTGTTGGGCTTCGGGGAGATTTCCGTATGACTGAGCACACTCATATAACAACACCCGAGTCACTCACCGAAGACTCAGCAAGTGGACCAACTCTGCGACCCAGACAGCTAGAGGAGTTCATCGGGCAGGGTAAGGTCAAGGAAGCGCTGTCAATTTCGATTGAAGCTGCAAAACAGAGGCGTGAGCCTCTTGATCACATCCTGTTCCATGGACCTCCGGGTCTTGGCAAGACGACCTTGGCCGCACTCCTTGCTCGGGAGATGGGTGTCAACATCAAGACGACGTCAGGCCCCATACTCGAGAAACCGGCTGACTTAGTTGGTATTCTGACTAACCAACGGGAAGGGGACATCCTTTTTATCGATGAGATTCACCGGCTACGTCCGGTCATTGAAGAGTTTCTTTATCCTGCGATGGAGGACTGGCAGGTCGATATACGCCTCTCAGACGGGCCAAAAGCTCAAACGATGACGATGAAGGTGGAACCCTTTACACTCGTAGGTGCCACTACTCGTTTCGGGTTGTTGACAGCTCCAATGCGTGCCCGCTTTGGTATCGTGCATCGCCTGAATTTTTATCCAGCTGAAGAGCTCGTGACCATCGTCCGTCGGAGTGCTGAGATCTTGGATGTGGAGGTGGATGAAGAGGGGGCTATTGAGTTAGCAAGACGGGCTCGTGGTACTCCGCGAGTAGCAAATCGACTACTAAAGAGGGTCCGAGACTTTGCTCAAGTTCGTGCCCACGGGAAGATTGATCGGCAAGTCGCGCAGGATGCACTAAAGATGCTAGATGTCGATGAGTACGGCTTGGATGAAATGGATGCTCGTGTCCTCAAAACACTCATCGAGAAATTTGAAGGGGGACCTGTAGGACTGAATTCGTTAGCTGTTGCCATGGGAGAGGATTCGACTACCCTGGAAGAGGTCTATGAGCCTTTCTTGATTATGGAAGGGTTTCTGATGAGGACTCCTCAGGGACGTGTCGCGACCCCTCGAGCATTCCGCCGTTTCGGTTACACAATCCCAGACGGCACTCTAAATGCTCAGGAATCGCTCTTTACCGACGGGTCGTGAGACGGGACTTGGTTAGTTCGCTTCGGTGACGTTATCGCCTGACGGTTCCCACGTATCTGACTACCAGTACGAACTTCCGTCCGAACGTGTGGCGAAATATCCTGTATCGGTTCGGGATGCTAGCAAGCTACTTGTGGTGCCACGTCCAACGGATGCTCTGTCACCGGGAGAAGACAACTTTCCTGAATTCCGCCACCTGCAGTGTAGGGATATGGTTGAGTTGTTCGAGCCAGATGATGTGCTTGTCGTCAATGAAAGCAGAGTACTGCCGGCGAGGCTACTAGGAAGGAAATCAACTGGAGCTCTGTCCGAGGTCCTCCTCGTGAGGCCATCAGTCGATGCAGATGACCCTTATGTTTGGGAAGCTCTAGTGCGACCGGGATCAAAGCTCAAGCCTGGCCGGACGGTAGTCGTCGCACCTGACCTAAGAGTGGAAATCTTAGATTCAGCACCGGAAAGTGGTCGGCTGGTCAGGCTTGTCTCGGACCTCACACCAGAGGCTGTAATCAACAAACACGGCCATATACCCCTGCCTCCCTACATTGGCCGCCCGGATGAGCCAATTGATCGAGAGCGATATCAGACTGTGTACGCTCGTGAGTCTGGGTCGATAGCGGCACCCACGGCCGGGCTCCATTTCACAAAGGATTTACTAACACGCTTGGAGGAACACGGAGTCCGTCGAGTTGCCGTGACGCTTCATGTTGGGATCGGGACTTTTCGCCCTGTAGCGGTTGAAGATCCAGCAGAGCACGAATTACACGAGGAACACTATCATATATCAGAGGAAGCCGCTGGTGTGATCAATAAGTCTATCATGGCAGGCAGGCGGATCTGGGCGATAGGGACAACCGTGGTCAGAACACTTGAATCGGCTGTGGAAGAGGGAGGACTTGTACGACCTGGGTCAGGAACCACACAGCTTTTCATACGTCCCCCGTTCAATTTCCAGATTGTAAATTGTCTGCTGACCAATTTCCATCTCCCGCGGTCCACATTACTGATGCTTGTGGCTGCGTTTGCAGGGTATGAAAACACTATGGAAGCCTATCAACAGGCGATCGCGTTTGGTTACAGGTTCTATTCGTACGGAGACGCTATGGCGGTTGTGGATCACCATTAACCTTACTTCTTATACTCATCCGGTAGCCAACGATCGTGTCGAGTGTTGCTACTGAAATAAGGTCGGACTGCATTCGAACGAGCAGTGGTTAGATTTTATCCACCATGTTCGACTTCAAAATCCAGAGCACTGAGGGTGCTGCCCGGCAGGGAAAGTTTTCCACACCTCACGGTGAGGTGCAGACGCCGGCGTTCATGCCGGTTGGAACGCTCGGTACTGTGAAAGGCCTCATTATGGACGAGGTCAGTGCACTTGGAGCAGAGATGGTACTCGCCAATACGTACCATCTCTACCTGCGCCCGGGGCATGAACTAGTTCGTGATTTGGGAGGACTGCACGAGTTCATGCGATGGGATGGTCCGATTCTTACCGATTCGGGAGGCTACCAGGTATTCTCTTTGGCTAAGATCCGGGAATTGCACGACGATAAGGTAGAGTTCCAGAGTCACATTGATGGGTCCAAGCATGAATTTACTCCAGAATCCGTCATAGACATTCAGCGTACGCTTGGAGCCGATGTGATCATGGCGCTAGACGAATGTCCACCCGGTGGCGCAGATCATTCGTATGTGAGCGTATCGAATATTAGGACAATAAAATGGCTCGAACGGTGTCGTTCGCGTTTCCAGGAACTTGAAGAACGGGGTGAATCTCCCCAGCAAACATTATTCCCAGTATTGCAAGGCAACATCTATGATGATTTACGCCGGGAGCATGCTCGCCAGTTTATGGAGATGGAAGATTGGACTGGTTACGGAATTGGCGGCTTAAGCGTTGGGGAATCTAAGGACAATATGTGGCGAGTCTTGGAACTACTTCATGATGAACTACCGATAAATCGGCCGCGATACCTTATGGGTGTTGGGTACCCTGATGATCTACTTGAAGCCGTTGCAAGGGGCTGTGATCTATTCGATTGCGTAGCTCCGACAAGAAACGCTCGACATGGGACTGCCTGGACGAGCCAGGAAGGCCAGGTCAACTTGAAGATGGCTCGGTTTCGTGAAGATACCCGCCCACTCGATACTGAGTGTGACTGCTACACATGCTCATGCTACGACAGGGCTTACCTTCGCCATCTGGTTGTCGCCTCAGAGTGGCTCGCAGTGCGACTGCTCTCAATCCACAATCTTCGCTTTCTTGCAGCGTTGAGTGAGGAGTCGCGACGTCGGATTGCCGAAGGCACGTTCCGGTCTTGGTCACGAGGGTGGCTTGAGCGATATAGAAGTTCCGGCGCTGAATCGTCGGACCACGTTTAACCCAGTACGGAGATCTTCAGTGAATTTTGCCTTTTATGCATTGATGATGGTTCCACAGGGTGGAACTATGGCCCCCATTTTGTTTCAGGTTGCCGCAATTTTCGCCATCTTTTACTTCCTGCTAATCAGGCCACAAGCAAAGGAACGAAAGCGACATGACGAGATGTTGTCCTCCGTTAGGAAGGGGGACGACATCGTGACTACCGGTGGTATCATCGGGAAAGTCGTCCACGCTGAAGAGACCCAGCTCATAGTAAGGACCGGCGAAAGTACGAGGGTGACGGTGGATCGTGCCCACATCGCAACGGTACTCGATCAAAAAGGTAACGCGCTAGAGGAGTAAGGATTCGCTTCGTGGCTTTGCATCAAGTCGTCATAATGGGCGACCCCATCCTTCGGACGGCAGCGGCCGAAGTAGATGTGTTTGATCAGGACCTGAAGATGCTGGTGCGTGATATGTTCGAGACTATGTACCATGCAGAGGGCATTGGTCTCGCAGCTCCTCAAATCAACATCTCTCAACGCGTGATGGTGATTGACCTAAGAAGCGAGGAACATCCTGAGGCCCGTTTAGCTCTGATCAACCCCAAGGTGGTGTGGGCGAGTACCGAGAATGAAAAGGCTCCAGAAGGTTGTCTGAGTATTCCGGGACTTGAAGAGGTGATAAAGAGATCCTCAGCTATCCGGGTGGAAGCAGTAGATATTGATGGTGGGCGCATCGAACTGGAAGCTGAGGGGCTTTTTGCACGCGTGCTACAGCATGAGATAGATCATCTCGATGGCATATTGTTCGTCGACAGGGTCAGCGCACTAAAGCGCCGTATCTTGATGAAAAAATGGAAAAAGATTCAGGCTGAAGAGGACTGAGTGAGTGCAATGAGAATTCTCTTCTGGGGGACACCCGATTTTGCGGTCCCATCTCTAAAGGCACTCGCAAACGATGGGGTAGAAATCGCAGGAGTTATTACACAGCCTGACCGACCTGCCGGACGTGGGCGACGCATCAAGAGGTCACCGGTAAAAGAAGAGGCACTTGCTTTGGGCTATGAGGTGCTAGCTCCTGTTCGTCCTCAGGGCGAGCAGTTTATTGAGCAAATCAGGAAGTTGAGGCCTGATCTCTCGGTGGTGGTGGCTTACGGACATATCCTGAAGCGTGAAGTATTAGATCTTCCCTCGCTCGGATCGATCAATGTACATGCTTCGCTTCTTCCTCAGCTGAGAGGAGCAGCACCTGTAAACTGGGGGATTATACGCGGGCACGGGCAGACAGGAGTCACGGTCATGCGCATGGTTGAGGCCATGGATGCAGGGCCGATAATCCATCAGCTCTCTGAACCCATCTTCGATGACGATAGCGCATCAGAACTAATGTCTAGGCTTTCTGAACTCGGAGCCCTAGCACTCAGAGAAGCGCTCGAATTTCTTGTCCATGGTAATGCGGATGAGAGAGAGCAGTTGGAAAATGGTGTGAGCTATGCCCCCAAAGTAGATCGTAAAACTGCCAGAATTGACTGGACCTTATCAGCCAATGAGGTGGCACTCTTTATTCGTGGTATGGATGCCACTCCGGGAGCGTGGTCGGAGTTAGCCGGTATGCCGATCAAGTTTTTCAGGCCGAAGCTCGTGCCTGAGTTGGAATCTTCCCAGGCCAGCGTACAGACATCATTTCAAATCCCATCTCCTGGTACTGTGGTTGGAGTTGACCCGGAACAGGGACTAGTGATCTCCACGAGTTCAGGTGTTGTACTAGTCAGGGAAGTTCAGCCTGCGGGTCGCCAGCGGATGAGTGCGCTAGACTGGATTAATGGCCGGGGAGTTGAACTGGGCCAGCGTTTCGAGTGAAGAAGATCCCATACTTTCACTTGGTGACCGATGATGGTGTACTTGCACGCCAGAACATCACAGGAGTCATGAAAACTGTGTTCGAAACGGGAGGTCCAGATGTGGCCCTGCATATTCGTGGTCCGTCTACGAACGGGCGCAAAATTCACGAATTGGTCACAAAAATGCGCCCAATAGCGGATGCAACAGGTGGGAGTCTCTTTCTGAATGACCGTTTGGACATCGCGTTGACCACAGGAGCTGACGGCGTGCATTTAGGGCAGAGATCTTTCCCTGTCTACGCTGTACGTCAACTTGTTGGCCGCGATTTAACGGTTGGGGCCTCCGTTCATGATGAGACGGAATCTGCTATCGCAAAAGAAGAGGGTGCGGACTACGCGTTTGTGGGTACACTTTTTATGACCCCCAGCCATGATGGCATAGAGCCAGGGGGTGTATCACTCATGTTGAGGGTGTGCCCTATGGTTGGGGACATGCCGCTTTTGGGTATTGGTGGCATCACTCCGGAGCGAGTCGGTAGTGTCTTAGCCGCAGGCGCGAAGGGGGTTGCTGTCATACGGGGGGTCTGGAATGCTGAGAATCCACGTGATGCGGTTCGTGCTTATCTTTCTGAACTCAATTTGGGTGAAGGAGAACACAGTTGAGCAGCACTGAACATATTCAGGTCCGATTAAATGGTAAGGATCGGGATATTACATTTGGCCATACAGTCCAGAGTCTACTCGAAGCCATTGAGATCAATCCCTTGGCGGTAGTTGTAGAGCTGAACAGGAAGATTTTGGATCGTGACAGATACTCCGATTTTGATATCCGTGAAGGGGATACGATCGAGGTTGTCCATTTCGTAGGTGGGGGTTAGTCCGATGACAACAACTGACCTTGGTGCAACTGCTGAAGTATCACAAGGACTCGATAATCCCTTAGAAATAGCAGGAGTAACGTTTACGTCACGCCTTATTGTCGGTACCGGAAAGTATGCGACTAACCAGATCATGGTTAATGCCATTAGGGCGAGTGGTGCCGAGATGGTGACAGTTGCGGTGCGTCGTGTGGATCTTGACCGGACGAGAGAGGAGGCAATTCTACATCACCTGAACCCAGAAGAGTTTTTCTTATTGGCAAATACAGCTGGATGCCATACGGCCGAGGATGCAATCCGGTACGCGAGGCTGGCTCGGGCAGCTGGCTTCAACGAGTTCGTGAAACTGGAGGTCATTGGTGATGACGAGACGCTTTTACCGGACGTTCAGGCTACGATCGAAGCGGCACAGACCCTTGCCGATGAAGGGTTCAAGGTAATGGCATATACCAACGATGATCTCATTACCGCACTCCGACTTGAAGATGTGGGTTGTGTCGCAGTTATGCCGCTTGCAAGTCCAATCGGCAGTGGACTTGGTGTTGTGAACCCCTACTTCATTAGGGAGATCAAGCGGAGGCTTGAAGTCCCAATCATCGTAGACGCAGGGGTAGGAACTGCGTCCGACGCGTGTCTCACCATGGAACAAGGTGTGGATGGCGTCCTTATGAATACTGCATTGGCAGCAGCCAAGGACCCGGTCAGGATGGCTCATGCGATGAAGGCTGCCACGATTTCTGGGCGGCTCGCCTTTCTAGCTGGGCGTATGAAATCTCGTGAAATCGCGGTTCCGTCGTCTCCTGAGGTGGGAATGCTGGACTGAGCCGTGACAAGAGACGGGTGCAGCCTTGGCCGACGGACCGCCTATAAAATACGTGAACAAGTTGAGCGCGGACGTCGGCTCGACAGAGCTCTGGGGTCATGCATCCAAGGTGTGGAAGCTCGAGAGCGAGCGTTCGCTCACGAACTCTCCTATGGTGTGACAAGACTTCAAGGTCGACTTGATTATCTACTTTCACCTCATGTGCACAGGGGTATGGATACTCTCGATCCGAACGTACGAGAAGTCCTAAGGCTTGCCGCCTACCAGTTGCTTTATATGCATTCGGTGCCTGACTACGCAGCAGTTTCAGAGGCAGTAGCTCAGGTACGCGCACTAGCGGGTAAGGGCGCAGCTGGACTTGTGAATGCTGTGTTACGAAGGTTGGCTGCAGTGGGAGCTGATACGACGGAATTCCCAGATCTTGATTCTGATCCAGTAGGATTCTTTACGACATGGGGATCTCATCCAAGGTGGCTGGTCGACCGTTGGCTCAAGAGATGGGGTACTCAGAAGGTCTTTGACCTCATTGAAGCTAACAATACTCGCCCGTTAGCCTGTTTAACTCCTCTCCATGCACGAGCAGAAGAGGCCCTGGAAACCTTGAGGATGGCCGGACTGGATGGAGATCCTGTGGGCTATGGAACTGAATGCTTGAGGTTGAGGCCGTCTTCAAGTCCGGCAGCTGCGTTGGTGGCATTGCCCGAAGCAGTCATTCAGGATCCGGCGTCACATCTTGTGACATGTTACGCAAATATATCACCAGGCATGGAAGTTGCTGATTTATGTGCGGCACCTGGTGGCAAGGCTCTCACAATTGCCACAGGGGTTCGGTCTACTTTAGCTGCCGACTGCTCGGAGTCACGCATGCGTATGGTTCAAGAGAATGCGAAGAGGACAGGTGTTGAGGTCAATTGTGTCGTTGCTGATGCACATAATCCACCGATCAAATCGGCAGATGCAGTCTTATTGGATGTGCCATGCACAGGTACTGGTACTCTTGCGCGTCATCCCGATATACGCTGGCGTCTCAGCCCAGATTCAGTATCCAAGATCACTAGGGTCCAAGATCGACTATTGGATTCTGCGGCACCCCTCGTCCGTGTGGGTGGGCTACTTATTTACTCCACCTGTACTCTTGAGCCAGAAGAAAACCATGAGTTGGTACAGGGCTTTCTTTTGAGGAATCTTGATTTTGAACTAGAACCGAGTGACACAGTAGCCGGAGAATTTCTGGATGAGAGCGGCTACCTTTGTGTGCACCCTGACAAGGATGGGCGAGATGGATCGTTCGCGGCCCGGTTGAGGAGGATGCATTGAAGTTAGGGGGCTCGCTTGCCCGGCGAAGGCGCAGCCGGCGTGATAAATCGCGTGGGCCAATCGCTGGGGCTAGCAACGAGAGAGGAGGACAGGGTAGGTACTCTCGCCTGTGGTTTAGTGTGCTAATACTTGCTCTATTTGGTTGGTTCGGTGGCTATCTGATAACCACACAATTCATCTTCCCACTTCCACCTCCTACGGGGGATCTCTTCGAAGTACCGGATATTCGCAGAGGAGGGCTTGCCACCGCTCGTGAACGCTTAACGGGCGCAGGTTTGGTTTTAGGTGAAATTGACTCCCTGCTACATCCATCTGTACCAGAGGCGTTGATCATCGGCCAGTCACCACTTCCAGGACAGGTACTCAGGCCGGAAAGCCAAGTGAGGGTTACGGTCAGCCTTGGTCCTCAATTACGATCTGTACCCGATGTGCTAGGGCTGACTGAAGACCGCGCTCAAATCGTTCTTGAGAGCAGTGGATTTATTGTGTCTATGGATACGGCTGAGGCCGACTTGCCTCGGGGTAGCGTGCTGGAGGTCTTTCCTCCTCCCGACACTATCATCCCACTACCGGCTGAGGTACTTATGATCGTGAGTACTGGTCCAGCTTTAGTGGCAATGCCATTAGTCCTGGGACTGGATAGAGAAGAGGCGTTGGTTTTACTTGATTCACTCGGGCTCGTGGTTTCTGAAATTGAGGAAGTCTTTCGCTTCGGTAGAGACCAGGGTGTTGTGGTTGAGCAGGAACCTGCGTCTGAAATCGAGTTGGAGCGAGGAGCCGAGGTGCGTCTCAAGGTTGGTGTGAGTGGAGGGAGCATGGAACAATGACTCCTATTGGCCGTAGGAACCGGAGGGCTTAAGTGAGCTCAGAATCATTATCCCAAAAGGGATTCGGAGACATCGCATGAAGCGAAAATTCCTCCGATCCCCCTATCTTTGGGCGATACTTATGACAGCAATGGTCGTTGGCTTTGCTTGGGTTAAGCGGGAAAGCCTTCAGCCAGTGATCACGGGAGCGAGTGCACCGACCTTTTCTGCTAAATCCCCAGATGGCATCACCATGTCATTGGAAGACTTCGATGGACGGGTCATCCTTCTGAATATTTGGGCAACTTGGTGTGAGCCCTGCCTCGAGGAGATGCCCTCGATGCAACGCCTCTATGATGAACTCGACGACGAAGACTTTGAGATTCTTGCTGTTAGTATCGATGCGCCTCTAGGTCAGTCCGATGATTTCGGTAGAGCGGGTGGTGACCTAGATCTATTTGCTAAAGATTTGGGCCTAACTTTCCGGATTCTCCATGATCCGTCCGGAGATATACAGCGAACTTACCAGACTACAGGTGTCCCCGAGACATTCTTGATTGGGAAGGATGGGCTGATCTACAAGAAGGTTGCAGGCGGCACACGTTGGGATGCTCCTGTTAACCAAGATCTTGTGCGTCGCCTACTGGCGAACGGATAACAGAATGCCTAGGAAAAGAAGTGCATGGATCCGTGACTGGAGGCTAAAGCTGGCGGCATTAGGCCTGTCCGTCTTCTTATGGGCTCTGGTTCAAACTGAGCCACGCACTTCTTCTGAAAGTTTTCAAAGGGTACCGGTTCGGGTTGAATTGACCGACACGTTGTGGACCCTCGCTGGGCCTACTACTCCTGCAGAGGTCGAACTCCAACTTAGTGGCTCATCCCGTGATATCATCAGACTGGATCGTGAAGGTACAGCTCTGAGTATCCCAATTAGTCAAGTTGGAACACCTGATACGAGCGTATTCCTCGACCGTGATTGGGTTGAACTTGGTCAGTCGACCGGCCTGACGGTAGAATTCATCTCACCGGCGATGATAGAGCTCATGTTTGAGCCTACAATGACACGCATCCTTCCCATAGCAACCCGTGTCTATGGCGAGTTACGTGACAATCTTGCTTTGGCCAGCTCTGTTGGGTTGGCTCCGTTGAACGTAAGAGTTCGTGGTTCGGAGAGTCAGATTTCTCAATTAGACTCGGTCTGGTTGGAGCCGTTTGATCTTGCCATAGTCGAGAAATCCGGGGTTTTCTCTGTGGCTATCGACACGTCAAGCTTATCCGGCGCGTACGTCTCTCCTGATGTTGTCACCATGGGGCTCAACGTAGAAGACGACATTGAGCGGGTTTTACCAGGATTCTCTGTACAGTTTGATGCTGAGAGGATCGGCGCTGATGTGACGATAGAACCGGTAGTGGTCGCGGTCCGGTTTTCTGGACCCAGAAGCCTAGTGAATGCACTAGATCCGAGCTTGCTTAGGGTCTGGGTATCACCTGAGGATCTTGAGGGCATCCTGCCAGGTGAAGAGCGACGTGTTCCGTTGCGGCTAGAAGGGATTCCCGAGTTTGTGACCGCTATTTCTGAGACTACTGCGGTGACTGCCAAAAGGGCTGCTCAGGGATTGACTGGGACTAATCAGGCACTCCGGTGAGTAATACCTCGCGCCCTTTGGTTTTAGGCCTAGAGACATCTTGCGACGAGACATCGGCTGCAGTGCTCGATGGAGGGAATACTATTCTCGGCCATGTGATCCTCTCTCAAGACGGGCATGAAGTATTTGGGGGAGTAGTGCCAGAACTCGCAGCACGAGCTCATTTGCAGAAGGTTGATTTAGTGGTGGAAGAAACGCTCCGTCAGGCAGAGGTTTCACTGCGTGAAATCGATGTATTTGGAGTTACAGCGGGACCTGGGCTTATTGGTGCTCTGCTAGTCGGATTATCCTGGAGCAAGGCGGCTTCTTTCGCGTGTGATCGCCCTCTCGTTGCTGTTCATCATATGGAAGGGCACCTGTTTTCGCCTTCACTAGAAAACAGCGCCGCACAGCCGCCTTTCGTGGCTCTTCTCGTCTCAGGTGGCCATACACTCCTAGTCCATGCGGTAAAGTGGGGAGAATACCGATTATTGGGAGAAACCAGGGACGATGCAGCTGGTGAAGCTTTCGACAAGGTGGCTAAGCTTTTGGGATTAGGGTATCCCGGCGGACCCTTGATCGAGCGTCTCGCTTCTGAGGGTAAAGCCTCGCGTTATAAACTCCCTAGGCCGATGCTTCGCGGCAACCAAAAACCGGGTGACGCTGAATTTTATGACTTTTCATTTAGCGGCCTGAAGACAGCTGTGGTAGAATTGGTAAGAAGGCTTGAGTTGGACGGTGTATTGTCTTCAGAAATCGCTAACGTCGCTGCTGGTTTTCAGGAAGCTGCTGTAGATGTGCTCGCCTCCAAGACTATGAGGGCTGTTGGACAGACCAAGTGCGCCCGCGTCCTTGTCGGTGGCGGAGTTAGCGCTAATAGGAGGCTGTGTGACGAGCTTGCGAGCCGACTTGGTACTGAGGGAGAACTGTTCCATGCCTCAACACGCCTTTCTTTAGACAATGCTGCAATGATCGCTCGCGCAGCGCGCTTCCGTTACGATCGAGGCGATGTAGCTGAACCTGATATTTCAGCCTCAGCGACCATGGCACTCCCCGGGCTTGAGCAGAGTGTGGCGTGAACAGTAAGGCTATAGGTGGTTCCAGTGAATTCGTAGTCAGGCGAAGTTAGACTGGCATGTATCCCGTCATTTTTGAACTTCCAGGCTGGCTTCCAGGAGTAGGTGGAATGCCGATCACCTCATTTGGGGTGTTTATGCTCTTAGCGTTTCTGACTGGTGGCTGGATCATTCGGTCAGAGTTGGAACGGATGGGCGAGGATCCTGAAAGAGCTTGGGATTTGGTGTTTATGGGTGTCGTGGGCGGGATTCTCGGAGCTAAGGGCTATTACGTCCTCCTTAACTACGAGAGACTCGCGAGTGACCCCGCAGCCCTGATTTTCTCTCGCGGTGGCCTTGTTTGGTATGGCGGCTTCTTGCTCGCTACGGCATTGGTTATATGGGAGATTCGTCGAAGAAGATTGCCTCTGCGTCGTACCGCTGATGCTATCGCTCCCGCTCTTGCATTGGGCTATGCCGTAGGTCGTATGGGCTGCTTCCTCGTGGGAGATGATTGGGGTCGTCCAACCGACTCTATTTTCGGTATAGCATTTCCAAGGGGTGCCCCTCCTACCCGAGTAGACATCATTGAGCGGGATTTCGGAATTTCAGTAGATCCCGAACTCATTGAGAAGTATGGTCAGATTGTGCCAGTCCACCCAACTCAACTCTACGAGGTGGGTATCAGCACGCTGATCTTCTTCTTCCTTTGGCGTGTCCGTCAAAATCAAAACAGTCCTGGTAGACTCTTCATGCTCTGGCTAGTTATGGCGAGCGGAGAGCGCTTCCTGGTCGAATTCCTACGCGCCAAAGATGATCGCTTCTTCGGTATCTTGACCTTGGCACAACTGGTGAGCCTTGCAATTGCAGCTGTGGGACTGGTTGGGATAGTGCGCATGAAGAGTGCTAATCGTTCTGAGCCTGCGCGCAGCTCCTGAGTAGCACTGAATCAATGCTGAGGATCCTCCACGGATCAGACCTACAAATGGGGCGACCATTCCGTCCTCGTGCCGCCAAAGCACTTCGTCAGCTAGCATTTGAAGTAGACCCGAATCTGATAGTCATTTCAGGTGACCTCACCCAGCGGGCTAAGATTCATGAGTTTCAAGCTGCATGGAAATTTCTTGAAGCATTGCCCCAGGTACCTCTTGTCGTGACACCAGGGAACCACGATGTGCCACTCTACAGATTTTGGGAGCGCTTATTGGTCCCGTACAGAAGTTGGAATCGCACTATTCCTCATGATCTTGATTCGGTGACTGTGATTCCAGGAGCAACAGTGGTCGCGCTGAACTCTGCATCACCGTGGAGCGCGATTGTTGGTGGACACCTGACTCAGGCTCAACTCAAATTTGCCCGCCAGAGCTTCGGTAGCGAGCCGACAGAAGGGATTCGAGTTCTTGTCACGCACCATCACTTTGTGTGCAAGAGTGCCGGAGGCGGAGGGCGACCCATACCGACTGCTCCACTGATCATCAATCAGATCGAAGAGATGGAGGTGGATGTAGTGCTGAGTGGGCACCTTCACCGGATGCAAGTTGCCATGTCGAGGGATGTGGTTCCGGGAAAAAACTTGGCGGTTCCACTCATTACTGCTGGGACTGCGACATCACGCAGGGGTAGAGGAGAAGAAAAGGGCACAAACAGTGTGAACGTCTTGGATGTGATGGAAGATCAGATCAAGGTTACTCCGCATCTCTTACCGAATAGTGAACAGGCCTTTGAAGCTTTGGAACCCATTTCCTTGATGCGACGACATATCTCTAATGAGCCCCCCCAGGCACATGGCAAGTGAAGAGAGGGCCTAGGATCGACTATGCGCTATATCCGTAATGCCCCTACTCGCAGCGAGAATTTTCGAGCTGCATTAGCATCTACGGCAGTCGCATTAGGTATCGGAGTCACAGCATTCTACCTAACAAGAACATTCTTGGCACGGGATCCACTTCCCAGAAAGAACGAAAGGCCACCCGGTTTGGGCCGAAAGGAAGCCCCCCCGGCATGATTCGGCCCCGTTTCCTGCATTCTATCATATGGATTGCTCTATGCGTCTGGGCATTGATCCCATTACCGGCGTTGTCACAGGTAGGCAGGACCGAAGTAAGCAGGGTGACTTTTCAAGGAAACGAATCATTTCCGGATGACTCTTTGGCTCGCGCGATTGTAACAAGAGAAACCGAGTGTCGGTCAGTGGTTTTCACACCATTCTGCTGGGCAGGTGCGAATTTTGCTATACAGCGCTTCTACTTGCCGGAGCGAGATGTCCCTCTGGATCGCCTGAGGCTTGAGGCTTGGTACTACCAGAGAGGGTTTCGCGAAATCAATGTCGATACTCTTACATCACTCGGAGAGGCAGGTCGGGCCACTGTCTCGTTCATTATTGATGAGGGTGAGCCGGTTATAGCTACGAGAGTCGACTTTGAGGGTAGTGACGAGGTCACTGAGGATGGTCTTTTTGAAGGACTCCCGCTACAGCCCGGCGACCGATTGAGTATTCTCGCTCTGAATGCAACCAGGGACACTCTAGAGCGCCGTCTTGCGAACAGAGGTTATGGTCGGGTCAATGTTCTTCGCAGGCATATGATACCAGCGGTCGAGCCATATACAGCGCTGGTTACATTCGACATCGATCCCGGATCCAGAGTGCGTTACGGATCCATTATGGTATCCGGGAACTCCGAGCTCAGTGAAGAGACCGTTCTTAATACTTTGCAATTTAGTGCGGGAGATCTATACAGCCGAGATGAGGTACAGCAGGGGCAGGGCAGGCTCTTTGGACTGGATATTATCCGTAGCGCTTCGGTAACAAGTGACTTTCAGTCTGATCCTGATTCTGTGATTCCCATCGCCGTCAACGTGGTAGAGGGAGACGCTTACCGTGTTCGCTATGGGGGTGGCTGGACTACAGCTGAATGTTTCGGTGTCGAGGCTCAATGGGCGGCGAGGAACTTCTTCGGGGGAGGTCGGCTTCTTCAGGTCCGCGGGAGGGTCGCAAATCTACTGACACCTCAGCTCCAGGATGTGCTTTGCCCTCAGGGTGGAACGGAAGAGTTTGGGGAATTGACGGGGACCGTCTCGTTAGATTTTGTCCAACCGTGGATTTTTTCTACTCGAAACTCCTTCAACACGGCTTTGTTCATTGAGCGGCAAAGCCTTCCCGATGTTTTCATCCGTGAGGCCGTTGGTATTGAATTAGCTCTCACACGCCTGATCGGCCCTCAGACTTCCTTTACACTGTCATACAGGCCAGAACTAGCTCGGCTCGATGCCGCAGAAGTGCTATTCTGCACAAATTTGCTGGTATGTAGCCCAGAGGATGTCTCGATTCTACAGGATGCCAATTGGCTTGCTCCTATCGGGTTCAGCCTCAATCGCAATCTTGCAAATAACATTCTCAACCCCAGTCGCGGATACAGCGTAGTCCTAGAGGTTGAACACGCATCCCAGTGGACGGGCTCAAATTTTCGGTATGACCGGGCTATAGCTGAAGGCACCCTATATTCTGGGCTTGGACGATCTGGAGTGTTTGCGGCTCGAATACGTGGTGGGTGGGTTGGTGCAGGTGCATTTGAAGCGCTACTGCAGACGCCTGGGACATTCGACCTAGTTCATCCTCAGAAACGCTTTTATGCCGGTGGCGCGAACTCGGTTCGCGGTTTTGCACAGGGCCGACTGGGCCCCAGGGTCCTCACAATTGATCCTGTGCCGCTCCTGGGGCCTGGGCCAGAGGGAGCAGGGTGCAACCCTTCGGAATTAGTGGATCTTTCTTGTGACCCCACATCCATGAATGAAGGTCGATTCGTTCCACGTCCTACTGGTGGAACTCGAGTACTGGAGGGGAATCTCGAACTCCGTTTCCCCATCGGATTGAATCTTGAATGGGTAACGTTCACTGATGTTGGACAGGTTTGGGGCGGACGTGACGAAGTTGATCTCTCCAAACTCGAGGTAACTCCTGGTGTCGGAGTTCGATACCTCAGCCCGGTCGGACCGATACGTATAGACCTCGCATATCGCTTTGGAGCAGGGGATCCCCTTGCGGTTGTCACATCACAATTGGAGGTGTTCGATCCGAATGTGCATGAGGAGAGTGACCGCATAAGGATTGACGATAACGTCATCCCGTACGTGCGAACGCATGAGCTAGCGGCGCTTAACACCTCGATGCTTTTCGGAGACGCTTCATCATTCTCTTTCCAGCGTTTCCAACTACACATTTCGATTGGCCAGGCATTCTGATGAAGGAGATGCCTGGGGTTCCGACCGAGGGATTCGATGACTCAAGTACGGCTGAAGCAATGCCTGAAACACCGCGCATTGAAACACCTACTAAACCAGGGAAGAAGCTGGGTCGCCGCCTCTTGAGATGGGGCGGTGTCCTACTGGGAGGGTTTCTTGTTCTTATAGGGGTCCTATCTGCTACCGGTCCAGGTCAGCGGGTTTTCATTGACCAAGTATTAACCAGGATTCAGGAGCAGTTGGCCGGAGAGCTCAGAATCCAAGGAATACAAAGTGGCACACTATTCACTGGGGCGACCTTAACCGGAGTCGAGTTAGATGCTGAAGACGGAGTGCATGTGCTCAGGGCTGACTCTATCCGAGTACGGTACTCACCATTGGCGTGGATCACATCAAATCTACGAGTTAGTTCGATCATCGCTTGGGGCCTTGAGTTCGAGATCTCAAGGTTGGAATCCGGGCAGGTGCTCAATATCCAACGGGTAGTGCGGCGTAGTGAGAAAATTGATTCAGTAGGCAACGCGATTGAAGCTGCTCGCCAACCGATCCATGTGGGACGAATTGCGGTGCGCGAGGGTCTTTTGAAGATCCTCACACCCTCTCGCAGCGGAAGCACGGGTAGGTTGGTTCCATCGCCTGATGGCAGCAGACAGTTGTTGTACCGGTCTCTTGAAGATATCGATTTGGATCTTGAGGATGTGATACTCCGGCCAGGCAACACCGAAAGTCTTCTAGAAGCGCAACTTGCTTCTTTATCAATGCTCAATGCGGTCACTTCTGAACCATTTCGACTTGAGGAGGCCTTCGGAGAGATTGACTACGGTCAGAGGGGAATCCGAGTACGCGAAGGGGCATTTCGTTTTGAGAGAACGCTCGTTAGGGGTGAGGTCAGAGTTGGTTCTTGGGGAGACACTGATGTTTGGGGATTCTTCGCATCTCTAGAAACTGATGGAGCAGGAGATCTCTCTGACCTAACCTGGCTAGATGACCGTATTCCAGACGGATTATTCCGTGGGGCTGTGACAATTGCGACTGAGAATGGGACGCATGTGGGTCTAGAGGGACTGGAAGTAGACCTAGAGGGCAGCAGCCTCCAACTAGACGGTGATCTCTTATTCACTGATGTCATAACCCTTGATGACATGGGTGTGGTCATGAATCCACTTGCCTTGGAGTGGCTTGAACCTTGGCTTGGGACGGATATGCCACTTGAGGGTTGGCTCAGCGGGGACGCACACTTCTCCGGGACTAAAGAGAATCTCCAGATTGATGGCCGTGCAACGCTCGTCCCCACCGGCTATGGAGGAGTAGCGACAACGGCTGATTTTGGGGGCATCCTGCACGGGGGCGAAGACCCTGGGGCAACTGGTTTAGAAATACACTTAGATCCCGTCAACTACAGCTTGGTTGAAGTGATCGCACCCGGGTTACCGTTATTGGGATCAGGGACCCTGGACTTCCAGCTTTCAGGACGAGCGCTCGCAGGACTTCGTTTCACACTTGACGCTTCAGTTGAGGCGGACGCTGTACCTCGGTCACGTGCTCTACTGCGTGGCGCTCTGCGCAGGACGGAGACAGAAGACTGGATTGTGGATGTGCAAGGTGACGTTTCACCCTTGTCTCTAGGCTTACTTGCCCAAACCCGTCCCGAACTCGGCCTTAAGGGTGAATTGACAGGACCGATTCGAGGAGTTGGACGTCTCCGTGATTTGCAAGTTTCAGGGGAATTCGATGCAGCTGGTGGCCAAATAGGACTGGGAGGGGTGCTCGACCTTACTCAGCCGGGATCGTTTTATCGTTTGGATATCGTAGGTGACAACGTCCCTTTATCGAATTTTGTCACGGAGCTCCCGAGGCAGTCCGAATGGACTGGAGCTCTATCGATAGAAGGTCGGGGGTTACAAATAGATTCGATGGATGCTGCCGCGACACTGGCATGGTCTCGCTCACGTGTAGGTGGGCTCCATGTGGATACGGTGATGGCACATCTGACTGCGTCTGCCGGCATTCTCACAGTGGACAGCCTCGACGCTAGCCTTGGTGGTGTGGCTGTATCGGGTGATGGCCGACTGGGAATGGCAGCTCCTTTAGATGGGGAAGCTCGGTTGACCTTCTCTGCTGAATCTTTAGAGGGCCTTCGGCCACTTCTGCTCGGCGACACTGTGATTGCGAAAGATACGCTCTCACTCCTCGAAAAGGAGTTGCTGCGCTTTGAGGGTGTGGATGTTGACGCTCTGCCTGACACTGTCGATGTGCGAATGCATGGTGCGATGAGCGGTAGTGCCCGTCTGGTTGGTTCAGTAGATGCTCTCAACGTTGACCTGGAAATGGACGTATCCGGTGCGGTATACGGGCGCAATCGTGTTGACAGTGCCCATGTCGTGTTTAACGCGGATTCCCTTCCTTCCATCTCCGGTGACTGGGATGTATTGACCGAGGCGTTCGGAGTCGAGTGGCAGGGTAGATCGCTAGAGCGAGCACAAGTCGATGCTGATATGTCTAATCGCAGAGGTGAGACATCCTTGAGTATCATCCGGCGAATGGGCGAAGAACTTGAGGTGAGAGGACAGTTTGAACTTGATTCAGCGGGTGGCCGTCTGGATCTAGAAGAAGCTACAGCGACTCTTGATGCATTAGTCTATGCCTTAGCCGAGCCCACTCAGGTCACCTGGGATGCCACATCTGTATCCTTTGACTCGACCCAGATCAGCAGAGTCGGGGAAGATCCAATGCATATGGTCGCTTCCGGTGTATTGGCACGAGAAGGGCGATCTGATTTTCGGCTTGATCTGCAAGGGCTACACCTAGATCGAGTGATCGAGGTTCTGGAAATTGATGCTCTAGCCGAGGGACATGCTGACCTTCTTCTCACAGTTCAAGGGTTGTCCGATGATCTCGTTATCTCTGCTGACTTAGAGATTGTCGCGCCCAGATATGCTGGCATTGAATTCTCAGCGGTTAAGGGCTTCCTAGATTACAGTGGATTGGAAGCAAACATTAATATTGAAGGCTTCGAAGGTACAAATCCCGTTCTTCGGGTGGCCGGATCCATTCCGCTAGACCTCTCACTTCAAGAACGTGATTCAAGGTCAGTCAGACGGCCGATGAACCTTTTGATCCAGGCTGATTCTCTAGATGCTGCTGATGCGCTGGATTACTTCGGTACTCTTGAGGATGTGACTGGCTCACTTTCAGGCGCTGTCCGGATTCAGGGCACTACGGAGAACCCGGAACCCGACGGTGTGGTTGATGTGCAAGCTGCATCGTGGTCTCTGGGAGCCCTAGGTGTCCGACACAGCGATGTGAATGGATCACTGACGTTTAATCCGGATAGGCGCGTAGCGGTCCATCTTGTGACTGATGCAACGGGTCGCTCTGAAATTGACGGAACAATTACGCTCGATTCAGTGCGTGATCCTGTTCTAGATCTGGCAATGGAATTCGACCGTTTTCAGGCAGTACAGCGTCTCGACGTCGAGAGCTTGATAAGTGGAAACCTCACGCTGGAGGGGCGCTACGGGCGTCCCGAGATACACGGAAGTGTGAGCGTGGATGAGACGATCTTATACGTAGATGAGTTCGCTCGTAACGTATCTGTGGTCGATTTTATGGACCTAGGAACAGACACAACTGAGTTCTTCAGGCAATCTCTAATTCGAGATATCCGGAACCCATTCTTGGAAAACCTCCGCGTAGAGGTTGATCTCTCCGTACCCAGAAATACATGGCTTCGCTCGAATGAAATGAATGTGGAGATGGGCGGTGAGCAGCTAATCGTGACCTATGATCGCAGGGAATCTGATCTCGTTCTGATTGGTGATTTACAGGCTCTGCGGGGCTCGTATTCCGTGCTCGGAAGGAGCTTTGAAGTGAACGGGGGCACCATCAGTTTCCTCGGTACTCCTGGTATTAATCCAGTACTAAATATCCAAGCGTTGAGCCGAATCCGGCGGATTGAGGATGAGCCACTGGAAGTCACTGCCAATGTTGAAGGCACGCTGACACTGCCCCGTGTTGCTTTGAGTACTGACGAAGCTGGTCTCGTTCAATCGGATTTGATTAGTTACCTGATCTTCGGGCGTGCGAGTTCTGAGCTTGCGACGGGACAAACAGCTTTCTTACAAGGTGCGGTGGGATCATTCGCGACAACGCTTGTCTCAGGAGCAGTAGCGACACAACTCGGGGCGGCACTCGCTCAGGGTGTAGGCCTTGACTACCTCTCAATTACGCAGGCTGGTGATTTTATGCTGGCCGGTGGCATCACGAACTCTCTTGCGGACACACAAATAGAGATTGGACAATATGTTGGCCCGGACGCTTTCATCGTGCTCGTCTTTCGACCTCTGTCAGGTCAGGATGCTGGAGCTAGCGTTTTCGGTGGAGCAAGACTTGAGTATGCCTTCTCCGAAGACTATGTCGTTCAGGGTTTCTTTGAGGACAGGTTCCTCAGAAGCGGCGGTGCCGGATTCAGTTCTCTGGGAATCCCGCAGGCTCAGGTTGTGGGGGTCTTTATTTTCCGGGAATGGGGGTACTAAGAAGGAAGATTATTCATGCCAGAGACTGAAGGCCTTTTAGGGAACACTGTGGTGTACGACAATACTCAGGATGGGTCGTCAGATTGACCTCTTTTCAAATTAGGAGCATGCTCGCATGCAGATGATGAAGGTTTTTGCACTCATGACAGGGCTTACCGTAGTTCTTGTGGTAGCTGGAGACTATTTAGGCGGCCCGAGCATGGCTCTTGGTATGCTCGTTTTTGCAATCGTCATGAATGTGGGGGCGTACTGGTTTAGTGATCGGGCAGTGCTAAAAATGTACCGTGCCAAGGTGATTGGTCCGGACGATGCTCCCGAACTCTATACGATGGTGGACCGCTTAAGATCAGAGGCAAATCTACCGATGCCTACCATCGCAATCGCACCCTCAGAGCAGCCAAATGCGTTCGCCACAGGTCGGAACCAAAACCATGCAGTTGTGTGTGTCACCTCTGGGATTCTCCAGCTGATCTCTGCAAGAGAATTGGAGGGAGTGATCGCACATGAACTCGCTCACATTAAGCATCGTCACATGTTGGTCGGGACTGTGGCTGCTACGGTTGCCGGGGCAATCGCGATGCTTGCGAGCGTCGCGAAGTGGGGTCTGTTTTTTGGAAGAGGAAGGCGATCTAACGGTGGAGGGAACCCGATAGTTATGATTGCCATGATCATCATCGCACCTATGGCAGCAATGATCATCCAGATGATGATTAGCCGTTCCAACGAGTTTCAGGCCGATGCAACAGCAGCGAGGATCACCAGTGATCCGGTGGGACTCGCGAGTGCACTACAAAAGATCGAAGGCTATGCCCGAAAAATTCCTATGGAGGTCAATCCAGCAGCAGCGCAGCTGGCGATCATCAACCCACTAGCAGGTTCTGCTGGCGACACGGTTTCCAGGTTCTTCAGCACCCACCCACCGACCGAGAAACGGGTCGCCAAGCTTCGAGGAATGAGAATCTAAAAGGCGCGTCTGGTAGGCTGGTGCATCGAAGATTCCAATTTCGTTATAGCTCTATTCATGGATTGGGCTTGTCTTGCCCGGTCAGTTAGTATTGCAGGCTATGCCGCGATCCCCATCACCTCCACCTATGACAGCTGAAGAGAAGCTCGTCATTCGTGGTGCGCGCCAACACAACCTCAGGGGGATTGATCTAGAACTCCCTCGTGAGAAACTGATCGTCATCACCGGTCTCTCGGGATCCGGGAAATCGTCCCTTGCGTTCGATACAATTTATGCTGAGGGACAACGACGCTACGTCGAATCTCTCTCAGCGTATGCACGCCAATTTCTTGGACTCATGGAGAAGCCGGATGTCGATGCAATCGAGGGCCTTTCTCCAGCGATCTCTATAGAACAAAAAACCGTTGCGAAAAACCCACGCTCTACTGTGGGTACGGTGACCGAGATCTATGACTACCTGCGACTTTTGTGGGCACGGATTGGAATTCCTCATTGTCATTCGTGTGGGGATCCAATCCTCAGACAGCCGGCCTCACAGATTGTTGATCAACTCCTGGGCCTTCCTGATGGAACCAGAATCGAAGTTCTTGCCCCTCTGGTACGCGGTAGGAAAGGAGAATTCGCCGCGCTGTTTGAACGAGCACGGAAGGAAGGTTTTGTGCGAGTCCGAGCTGATGGTGAGATCTATGACCTGACTGAGCCTCCACAGCTCAACAGATATGAAAACCATGATATTTCGGTGGTCGTTGATCGTTTGGTAGTGCGCACCCACGACAGAGAGCGCATGGCAGACTCCGTTGAAACCGCGCTGAGAACAGGAGATGGTGCCCTCCAGGTCGTCGAGCATATCAAAGGCAGTGAGCCTGTGGAGCACGTTTTTAGTGAACGCTATGCCTGCCAAACCTGCGGAACGAGTCTATCAGAACTCGAGCCAAGACAGTTTTCATTCAACTCTCCATACGGGGCTTGCGGTGAGTGTGGCGGTCTTGGCACGAAGAAGGAACTGAACCCGGATCTTCTCATTGGTGATTCTGGGTCTTCGATCCTGGAGGGTGCGATTGCGCCGTGGGGTACTCCTTCAGGGAACCTGCTCCACTCTGTAATCCCAGGACTTGCAGCGGCGTATGAATTCGATCCCAATTTGCCCTGGAGTGAGCTAGACCAGGAAGTGCGGGAAGCGATCATTGGCGGGTCGGGCACGATGAAGCTTCGTTTTCCGTATAAGTCGGGATCCGGGAAGGTCAAGGCGTATTACGAAGATCGATGGGAGGGTGTGCGAGCTAACGTAGACCGACGCTACCGTGAAACCACTTCGGCATCAGTTCGCAGACAGCTTGAAGACTATATGTCCACGCTTGCTTGTGCTGCTTGTGAGGGGACTCGTCTAAAATCTGAATCGCGAGCAGTAACAATCGTGGGGCGCTCCATTGGGGACATCGGCGGCCTGTCGATTAGAGAAGCAGGAGGATTCTTCGATTCGCTCCTTAGTGAGGAAGTGTTCCAGACTGGGATTCAATCAAATGATTGGAAACAGCCTCCTATTCCGGTTGAGATTGCTGGGCCCATCCTGAGGGAGGTCACGGAACGGCTGCGTTTTCTCTGTGATGTAGGACTCGACTACCTTACGCTGGGTCGTGCTGCCGGTTCACTCTCTGGTGGCGAGGCACAGCGGATTCGTCTCGCTACGCAGATCGGCAGCCGTTTAGTAGGCGTACTCTACATCCTAGATGAACCCTCGATAGGTTTACACCAACGCGATAACGAGCGGCTCTTAGTCACACTAGAACGTCTTCGGGATTTAGGTAACACAGTCCTCGTGGTCGAGCACGACGAAGACACGATCCGACGTGCAGACCATATCGTGGACCTTGGCCCGGGGGCCGGACGACATGGTGGTGAAGTTGTTGCTAATGGACCTCTTGAAGCCCTTTTGGAAGAGGAAGAGTCTCTTACCGCTGCATATCTACGTGGTGACCGACAGATCCTCGTGCCAGAGCAACGCCGGAAGATTGATGAAGAGAGATCGATCAGTGTCGTGGGTGCACGCGGTCATAATCTCCAAGACCTCAATGTTCACTTCCCTCTTGGTGTTTTCTCGTGTGTTACAGGGGTTAGCGGTTCCGGGAAATCAACTCTTGTCAATGAAACTCTGTATCATGCGTTAGCACGCCGCTTATACCGGAGCAATCTGGTTGCTGCAGGTCATGATCGTATCGATGGCGTTGAGTTGGTCGACAAGGTCATTGATGTTGACCAATCGCCGATTGGTCGTACGCCCCGGTCCAATCCCGCAACTTATACCGGTCTATTCACACCGATCCGCGAGCTTTTTGCTGATCTTCCAGAATCACAGATGCGTGGATACGGGCCGGGCCGGTTTTCCTTCAACGTGAAGGGCGGTCGGTGTGAGGCGTGTAAGGGAGATGGATTAGTGAAAATCGAGATGCACTTTCTCCCTGATGTGTACGTGACATGTGACGTGTGTCGAGGTCGCCGATATAACCGTGAAACCCTCGACGTCTACTACAAGGGTAAGAACATCGCTGATGTACTTAGTATGACAGTCGATGATGCGCTCGATTTCTTTTATGCCGTACCCCGCATTAAGGACAAGCTTCAGACGTTGGCGGATGTTGGTCTTGGTTATATCCACCTGGGTCAGTCCGCTACCACCTTGTCTGGGGGTGAAGCCCAGAGGGTCAAACTGGCTACCGAGCTATCAAAACGCGCCACGGGACAAACGCTCTATATCCTGGACGAACCAACCACGGGATTGCATTTCGAGGATATCCGGGTTCTGCTCGATGTCCTCCATCGATTGGTCGATCTTGGGAACACAGTCATCGTCATCGAACACAACATGCATGTGGTGAAAACTGCAGACTGGATCATCGACTTGGGACCCGAGGGTGGCGCTGGAGGCGGGGAGATCCTTGTGACTGGAACCCCGGAAGAGGTTATGGCGACAAAGAACTCCCATACAGGTCAGCACCTGAAATCACTATTGAGGAATTGATAGATCCGCCCACATGTTTATCCAAAGAATCCCAATCACTTGTTGGAGAGCTAATGAGCATCGTCTTTCTTGACGGTGACTTCATCCAAAAAGATGAAGCGAAGATCTCGCCGGACGACCGTGGATTTCTGTTAGCTGACGGTGTCTACGAGGTGACTCCGTTCTATAACGGAGTTCCGTTCAGCCTTGATCGCCACATGGCTAGGCTGGAACGGAGCCTCGCTTGGATGAGAATCAACTACTCGCTCGACGGCCTCGAAGAAATCCATAAACAGCTCATTCGAGCTAATGAATTCCAGGATGCACCAACTTCGTATGTCTATGTCCAAATAACCCGAGGCGCTGCTCCCAGAACGCACTATTTCCCGCAGGAAGATGTTGAGCCGACTGTGTACGCTTTTCCACGAACATGGGAGCGTCCATCGCCCGAGCGCTGGGCGCAGGGATTTTCAGCGATGACTGTACCTGATCGTCGATGGAGTCGTGCAGATATCAAGACGATCTGCCTGTTACCCAATGTGCTGGCATTTCAGGATGCGATAGAAGCTGGTGCGGATGATGCAGTCCTGGTGCGTGATGGTGTAGCGATCGAAGGAGCACATATGAATTTTTGGGGCGTATTCGATGGAACAGTTGTAACCCATCCCACGACAAGCAACATCCTTCCCGGTATCACCCGGGAGGTTGTACTTGAATTGGCTGACCAGGCTGGTATCGCTCTGGAGGAGCGTCCGATTCAGGTGGAAGAACTCAAGGATGCCGATGAACTCTTTTTCACGGGGACCACGGGCGAGGTGCGTCCCATTACGACCTTGAATGGAGCGGTAGTTGGAAATGGGAGCGTGGGGTCGCTCACACAGAAGTTGTCGGACTTGTTCCATGGGAAAGTGCAGGAAGTCCGGTCAGCTTTAGAAGAGGGCCCTATCGCTTGACCCAGGGATTCAGGAATGCGTTTACGGGCTTAGCGACGTTCTTGCTGGTGAGCGTGCCTGTGGGAGCGCAAGAGTTGCCTGTGGTACGGGTCATAGCTACGGGTGGAACGATCGCCAGCCGGCCCGGGGACGATCAACTGACGGGGAGCGCTTTAATTGAGGCAGTACCGCAACTAGCAGGAGTCGCCCAGGTCGAAGTCGAGGAATTTAGTCGTATTGGTTCGTCTGGGATGACGCCAGATCACTGGTTGCTATTGGCTAAGCGTATCAACGAACTCCTAGATGCTGAGCCTGATATTAGTGGTATTGTTGTGACACATGGGACGGACACGATGGAGGAGACAGCTTATTTTCTTCATCTGACCATCAAGGATCTTCGCCCGGTGGTTTTCACTGGATCGATGCGCTCCGCAACAGCCATTTCTGCTGATGGCCCAGCAAATCTGCTTACAGCTGTGCGTGTTGCTGCGGACACGAATGCGGGTGGGCGCGGGGTGCTCGTAGTGCTTAACGACGAGGTTCATTCAGCTAGAGATGTGAGGAAGACCGACAACAATCGCACAGATACCTTCGTGTCTGCAGAGTGGGGTGCACTAGGTGTAGTCGATTCGGATGGAGTGACTTTCCGGCGCAGTAGCGAAACACTTCATACAGTGCAGGCGCTACCTTCAGTAGCAGGGGTGGAGACACTGCCTGCGGTACCGATTGTTGCTGACTTTGCCGGCAACGACGCCACAGTTCTAAAGAGTTGGATCGAACAGGGCGTGGCTGGCATCGTAGTCCAGGCATTCGGGGGGGGACGTACGAGCCCAGAAATGCGACGAGCTATTTCTGAGATCGCATCAGAAGGTATACCGGTAGTTTTGGCGTCAAGAGTTCCCGAGGGGCGAGTCATTGGTAGTGGGCAACAGGCGCAATCCGGTGTCGTTGCTGGAGGTGATCTTCCGCCTCACAAGGCCCGAGTTCTATTGATGCTCGCATTACTACACTCTCGTGATGGAACGGAAATCCAGGCGATTTTCGATACCCATTAGTGAGAAAAATCCGAAGATTCTCTGTGCCCTATCGGCGCCCTCTACTGATTGGGTGTTTCTGCTGGTCTGTAAGCTCAGCTACCGGTTGTGCCACTGCAGCCCCAACCGTTTCGGGGGTCATCGATCAATCAGTTGCTTCCGAGGATGGAGTGCGATTGATCTATCTCGGGACTGGGGGTTGGATTTTCGAGCGTGGAGATGATCAAGTGATCGCAGCCCCACTGTTCTCTAATCCGGGGTTCGTGAAGACTGGCTTATTGCCGATTCGATCTGACTCGGATGTCGTTGACGAGTTCATGTCTCGTTATGACGTGTCAGGGGCCCATGTGATTCTGGTTGGCCACGCACACTACGACCACCTGATGGATGTTCCCCGGGTTGCCTTAGAACACGCTCCCCGTGCCCGTATCCTTGGTAGCAGAACGGTGAAGAACACGTTGGGTAGCTGGTCGGATGTCGGAGAGCGAGTAGACGAAGTCAATGATATCGTGGGTGACGAGAGCACGGTCGGGACATGGATGAGCTATGGAGCAGGTGTTCGTATTATGGCATTGCGTTCGCTTCATGCCCCTCACTTTGAGGGCTACACACTATTCAAGGGAAATCGTGTTCGTAGCCTGAACGCAGAGCCGCGCTGGGCGGCAGAGTGGCTGGACGGCATGACATACGCGTATTTGATCGACTTCCTTAACCGTGACGGGTCAATAGCCTTCCGTATCTACTACCAGGATGCAGTGGCACCTCCGCCTCTTGGCTTTGCTCCGCGAGCGGTTATTCGTGAGAGACCTGTTGATGCAGCAATCCTTGTCCCTGCGACGTTTGATCAGGTCGACTGGCATCCTGAGGCCTTCATCGAAAATCTCCAGCCTCAACGTGTGCTTCTGGGACACTGGGAGAACTTTTTCGCACCTCCGGTATCGCCAGCTGATCCACTCTCGAATCTTGCACACTTCGAGAGCCGGTTAGAGCGGGTATTTGATGGCGAGTGGTGGAAGCCTGAACTGTGGACTGAGTTCCGATTCCCAATCCGCTAAATCTGGCTGTTTGGAAGGTGTTCTGGCGGATTTGGGGATGATTTTAACCGAGGCTTAAGGCCGGCGTAGTCCTATTGACGCGAATTCTCTGCGATTCGCAGAAATTAAAGCTTGCGGTTAAGCCGCACTACAGAGTAATTCTATCTATCGGATGTAATAGAATCCGCCCCTCATTAAGGAGGATGTAATGAATTTCAGCGGAGCTCTTGGTGCGCTGGGAGGCATGGTCAAAGCTGTTACTGGCCTAGGCCTCACCCTAATCCCACTGGCCCTTGTGGTCGATATTCTCCAGCCTGGAACAACGAACATTGTTGATGGGCTCGCCAGTTTGGTTAACAGTTTCACTGGTGAGGGTCTGACTGGCCTAATCATCCTTATCGTGGTTCTGGCGATCGCAGACTAGACGTCTCCTTTTTTGCAGCTCTCTTTTGAGACCTTTTTAACACACTAGGAGGCGTAGTATGGATTTTATGGGTCCCATGCATAAAGTCGGCGGCTGGGCAAAGGCCGTCACAGATTTCGGTCTCACACTGATTATGGCTCTAGTTGTGGTCGATATTCTCTTCCCCACATCAAGCCTGATCATTGAGAACATAGCAATCGCGGTCGATCAATTCGGTGACCAAGGTGTAGCCGGCCTGATTGCGTTGTTGCTTTTCCTTGTTCTGTATCGGCGTGGCTAGAGCTTTTAGTTTTAGCTCCTTGGCATTTTGTCCTAGGATCTAGAAGAAACGGCACAAGGCTTAATTGGCCTTGTGCCGTTTCTTCTTATGCTACAACAGAAGTCACTTCTCGCTGAAAATACGAATTCTGCTAGGCGTGCAACGTGGTTGTCACGCAGTCGTAGGGGTGTCTTTACCCAGAAAGCAGAATTTGATTATCGGTAAATCAAGTATGGGGATCTCAGCTGCTCAAAGGCTTGGTTCTCCGATTCCCACGCAGAGGTCAGCTTTGCAAAGTCTGCGCCCGCCTCGATACTGAGCCGAAGCGAGTCTGTACCGGCCAAGCGATCGAAGTGAGCCTCAGCCCAAAGCCAATGGTCTCCAGACATCGAGTATGTCTCTATGAGCATGGCTACCGCGGCTTTCGACGCGTCATAGTCAGTGGATTCAGGTATAAGCAGCACACCGCTTACCTCTTGGCCCTCAAATTTCCGGTCCCCCGAATTTCTCGGAGTAAAGGTGGTTGACTCGAAACGTACTCCGTTGATTCCGTAGCCGTTCAGTGATTCGGCGAGTTGGACGCCGTCCAGCCATGGTGCTCCAACCCACTGAAATGCACGATCTGTCCCACGGCCCACAGAAATCGGCGTGCCTTCGAATAGGCAGGTGCCTGGGTAGGCGAGCGCGCTTTCTAGCGAAGGCATATTCGGTGAAGGCGGGACCCAAGGAAGTTGGGTCTGATCAAACGTCATATCTCGGGTCCACCCGTCGAGTGGAACTACATGAAGATCGACTTCCAGCCCGAACTCACCGACGTACAATTGTGCTAGCTCGCCTGCAGTCATCCCGTGACGCATTGGTACTGGATACATGCCCACGAATGTCTCATACCCGGGCTTTAAGAGGTTGCCCTGAACGACGTCGCCGCGTACAGGATTGGGTCGGTCCAATACGATGAACGGTATGTCTTGCTCACCGGCGGCTTCCATAGCAAGAGCCATGGTGGAGACATATGTGTAGTACCGAGCTCCTATGTCTTGCATATCAAAGAGAAGGACGTCGACGCTTTCCAGCATCGCAGGGGTTGGTTTCCGTACTTCACCGTACAGTGAGTGGATGGGTACGCCTGTGCGTTCATCTCTTCCGCTATCAATTGACGCACCCGCTTGCTCTTGACCTCTAATGCCGTGCTCGGGTGCATACAGTGCCACGAGGTCAACATTGTCAGCCTCGTATAAGGCATCAATCGTGCTGCCCACGGTGCCATCGCCAGTCCAATAGATTCCGGTGTGGTTTGTCAGGAGCCCTACACGCTGTCCCTGGACTAGGTGGAGTGAGTCCGAAAGGAGTACTTCGATCCCGCTCCGGACCTGTCTTGCCTCGCTTTCTGAAACTTCCGAGTCATTGGTATTTCCCGGCGCAGCTCCACATGCGGCTAGAACGGCTCCTAAGAAGAGTCCGATGATACAGGATTGTGACGCTTTCCCCGTCATCCTAACTTGACCGGTGCTTAGGATTACGCGTCGATCACGCCCTCGTTTTTCTAGCTTCATGGGGCAAGCTTCGTGGTCACACGTAACCTCGTCAACGCGTCGGGAACCAGACCCCATGAGTCACTGAAGCGATGCCGCAAAGAACCTTTGCCTACAGACGAGCAGTACTCCTTAAGATTTCGGGCTGGTCAGCGATAGTCGTTTTGTTTTCCTGCGGGTCACCACCCCAATCGATTCCGGCTCCGGTAGTACCAGAACAGAGCCCCATTGAAGTACCCACTCAGGAGGTTAAAGAGGCACAGCCCACGACCGAGCTGTCTCCCATTGATCCCGCGTTAATAGCGCAGACTGAAGATGAAGGATGGGTAGAACGCACACTGAGTGGTTTGACGCTTCGACAAAAAATTGGGCAATTGATCATGCCTTGGGTACTCGGAGATTTCGCGCCTGAAGGTTCTCCGAGTCATGATCGGATTCTCGAGTACATCGAAGATCAGGGCATTGGTGGCGTGATCATGTCGGTCGGGTCGCCCACGGAAGTTGCGGCTAAACTCAACGACTTTCAGGCACACTCCAACATTCCGCTTATAGTGGCGGCGGACTTGGAGACTGGAGCTGGGTTCCGAATGCGAGGAGCCGTCCAAATGCCTGGGACCATCGAACTGGGCGGAGCTACGGACTTTCCTTCACTTATGGCCGTTGGAGCCACGGCTGATCCCCAACTCGCCTATGAGATGGGTCGTATTACTGCACGTGAAGCACGGGCGGTAGGAATACATATCCCGTTTGCGCCAGTTCTGGATGTGAACAACAATCCGGATAATCCGATTATCAACGTGCGTTCCTTTGGGGAGAACCCCGAGGAGGTTGCGGGTTTGGGTGCTGCGTTCGTGCGCGGTGTCCAAGAGCATGGAGCGATTGCAACAGGCAAACATTTCCCAGGGCACGGGGATACCGAGACAGATTCACATCTGGGGTTACCAGTCATTCTGCATTCGCGTGCGCGAATGGATAGCGTCGAGCTTTTCCCATTCCGGCATGCGATCGAAGCTGGTATGGGGGCTGTTATGACAGCTCATATATCTGTGCCGTCGTTGGATGAAGGAGTTGGCAACCCAGCTACCCTCTCATCTGCGGTGCTCACCGATCTTTTGCGTGATGAGATGGCATTTGATGGGTTGTTGTTTACCGATGCTATGGACATGAGTGCCATATCACGTGGATATGGTGCAGAAGAGGCATCTGTCAGGGCGATCGAGGCTGGCGCTGACGTCATTCTTATGCCTCCGTCAGTCGAGAGGGCAGTGGAGGGTATCGCGGTTGCGGTTGAATCTGGGCGCATTGATGCTAGCCGCATTGACGCATCTGTCCGTCGAATCTTAGAGACCAAGAAACAGATGGGCCTGGATACGGACCGCGTAGTTCAAATCGATCAAATCGGTCAGGTGGTCGGTATTCCAGCTCATACCCAGGTTGCTGCTGAGATAGCGGAGCGCTCAATCACGCTTCTACATAATGGCGGTAACCTCTTACCTCTTTTAGGTACACGCTCGGCTCGGGTCATGTCCGTATCTTTTCGCAGAACCTCGGATGTACTTGCCGGACGCTATTTCAATGCACGACTGAGGCAGACGTATCCTCGACTTACCACAGCCGGTTTAGATGTTGATTCAGGACCCGCTCTCTATGAGTCTCTTCTGAGACAGGTACGCCAGCAGGCACTTGTGATTTTGAGTACCTATGTGACGGCATTTTCTCAATCGGGTTCGCTCGCGTTACCCGAAGAGGTTGTCGATTTTGCAGGGCAACTCACTGAAATCGGTGTCCCGCACATCGTCGTTTCATTTGGGAATCCGTACCTCATTACCGAACTCCCTGACGTCCGAGCGTACATGCTAGCTTGGAGTGGTTCGGAGGTCAGCCAAACGGCTGCTGCCCAAGCGCTTTTCGGTGAAATTGAGATCTCTGGACGGGTGCCCACGCGGATTCCACCTCTCTATGAGATGGGGGACGGGATTATGGTTCCAAAAAAGCTGACTGGAAATGATCGAGACTAAGATTCTCGCTAGAAGGCGCTTATCGATTGTGCTCCTAGCTATCCTGGCATTCTTGGGGTGTGGACCTAACAGTGTCGCTAGCCCCACGCCAGTTCAAGCTATAGGTGACCTCGACGAGATGGCCCGCCAGTGGGTTGAGGAAACTGCCCGAGGCCTCTCACTTGAAAAACTTGTAAGCCAACTCGTAATTGAGTGGATACCTGGCGGGTATGTTTCTCCTTCCAGTCCTGACTTTGAGCCCCTTGAGCGTTGGATCATCGAAGATCAGATAGGGGGAGTATCACCCTCTATCGGTACTCCGCACGCGTACGTTGCAAAGCTCAATGCACTACAAGAACTTGCAGAAATACCCCTCCTGGTTACGGCCGACTTCGAGAATGGCGGCCCAGGGATGAGGATCAACGGATCGTACGCTCTCCCCTCAATGCTGCCTCAGGGAGGCGGGACGGCATTTCCGCCCACTATGGCGTTTGGTGCAGTTGGAGACGAGCGCTTCGCGTATGAGTACGGACGTATTACTGCCAAGGAAGCGAGAGCGACCGGTGTGCATGTATTGTTTGCACCTGTTTTAGATGTCAACAATAACCCCGAAAACCCCGTCATTGCTTCTCGTTCCTTCGGGGCAGACCCCAACCTTGTAGCTCGTTTGGGTGCAGCTTTTGTGCGAGGTGCGAGAGACGGTGGGGCTTTCACGACAGGCAAGCATTTCCCAGGACATGGTGACACATCTGTCGATTCTCATGTAGGTCTACCGGTTATAGAAGCAGACCGAGCACGACTCGACACGCTCGAGCTTCTGCCTTTCGCTCGAGCCATCAGAGAAGGCGTGGATGCGATCATGACAGCCCACGTCTCACTTCCAGGCCTGTTGGGTCCAAATGCAGTACCGGCAACGCTATCACCTGAGATCATGACAGGGTTACTCCGGGATGACTTGGGATTCGACGGACTGCTATTCACTGACGCGCTCACGATGCGAGCGATTACAGAGGCTTACGGAATTGGTGAAGCTTCTGTCCGTGCGTTGGAGGCAGGTGCAGATGTGCTTCTTTCACCAAAGGATGTCTCGACAGCGATTAATGCGGTTGTGACGGCGATTGAAAATGGACGCCTGACTCGGTCCAAGATTGAGGAATCAGTCCGGAGAATCCTTGAAATGAAAGCGAAGATGGGACTGCACCTTGGTCGGACTGTATCACTTGATGCAGTGGATGAGGTTGTCGGCTCAGGTGCTCATCTTGCTTTCGCCGACTCAGTCGCTGCTCGTTCGATCACCCTCGTGAGCGATAACGAGCGACTGATTCCTGTTATTCCGGATGGGCAGGGGTCGACTGTGCATATTCGTTATGCTCCGTCGAACTGGCTGTGGGCAAATCGTTCTTTCTCCGTGGGACTACTGGCACGTATGCCAGATGTGACCCAAGTATTATTGGACGAGCGTAGCACTGATGAGGCTTATGCTACTGCTGAGAATATTGTGTCTAATGCTGATCGGCTCATCGTAAGTGTGTATGTGCCGCCTTCAGTTGGCTCAGGGCTTGGAGCACTTCCGGAAGCTTTCAGAGAGCTTGTGGACGGGAGTACCGCCCAAAGACCTACGATCTTGTTGTCCTTTGCTAGCCCATACCTTCTTCGTGCATTGCCGAATGTGGGAAGCTACTTGATTGCATGGGGAGACCGAGAAGTGTCACAACGCGCGGCCGTGGCAGCTCTTTTCGGCGAAGAGGCGATTTCAGGTCGACTACCCATTCCCCTTCCGCCAGCTCACAGAATTGGTGAGGGTCTGGATCGTCCGAAAGTGACGGCCCGAGTCGTCTCAAGGACAATTGAGGACCCTCTAGCTGCTGCTGGCATCGTCGAACGTGAGCGAGGTCCTGGTCCGTTCGGACAGGAACAAACACTAGCTGATCCATCGACTGTAGGAATGTCAGCTGATGGACTTGCTAAGGTTGATTCAATCATCAGGGTAGCACTGGCTGACTCCGCCGCTTCAGGTGCTGCGCTCGCGATTGGACGTCATGGACGCTTGGTATCCGTGGGTGCTTATGGTGAACTAGCATACGGGAGTGGGCGTCCCGTGACTTCAACATCACTCTGGGATCTAGCTTCAGTCTCGAAAGTTGTCGGTACGACGACTGCCGCGATGATCCTTGTGGAAGAGGGTCGGTTGGACCTCGACGCGGTGGTCGTATCGTATCTGCCGTGGTGGTCCAGCGGAGACGAGCGAAAGAATGAAATCACTGTGCGCCAATTGCTACTTCATCGTTCTGGCCTGCCACCTTTCCGGCGCTGGTTCTTCGACCATCAGGGAGCTGATGATTATAAGCGCGCAGCTGCCGACGAAATGCTCGACATCAATCCTGGGGTAGAAACTGTCTACTCAGACATTGGGATCATGACACTGGCATGGGTGATCGAGGAAGTCACTCAGCAGTCTCTCGATACTTTTCTTTCTGATCGATTGTGGAACCCACTTGGTATGCGCGAGACAAGGTACCGTCCCGAAACCTTCCTGCGACCACGCATCGCAGCCACGGAATTAGACACGCTTTGGCGCAAGGAACTGGTATGGGGTCGAGTACATGACGAGAACGCTGATGCATCAGGGGGTGTAGCAGGGCATGCGGGCCTCTTCAGCACGGTTGTCGATCTTTCTGTCTTCGCTCGTATGCTACTCAATGGGGGCACGAGTCCAGCTTGCAACCCAAGCCAAAGTCTGGGAGAGCCATGCCCCGTAGCGCGCCTCGAACAGCACCGCATTGTTGAACAGGACGTGGTTGATTTGTTCACACGACGCTATGACGGGACATCCTCTCGTGCACTTGGGTGGGACACTCCCTCAGAGCGGTCCTCCGGCGGGGATTACCTGACCTCTACTGCGTTTGGACATACTGGTTACACTGGAACATCCATCTGGCTTGATCCTGAGTTGGACCTCTGGGTGATTCTTCTAACCAACCGAGTACACCCAACTCGCGACAACCAGAAGCACATCCCACTTCGCAGGGCGGTGCATGATGCTGCCGCGTTAGCGATCACAGACCAGTCCATTAGAAAGCGGACCCCGTGACTCTTCTCGACTCGGGTCCGCCGACCTATAGAGTCTTGGTCAACAATCAGTGGCTCATGGTTCCCAGGCCATGAATCGTGCCTAGGGATATCTCTTGACCGGCTTTACGACACTCGATTTCGCGGTCCTGATCATCTATCTCGGAGGAATCACGATTTGGGGTGCCTGGCTTGGGAGAGGACACAAGGGTGGAACAGATTACTTTCTTGGGAGTCGCTCATTACCGTGGATAGCGGTAATGCTCTCAGTCGTAGCTACAGAGACTAGTACCCTTACGTTTCTGAGTATCCCCGGTGTCGCATACTCGGGGAGCCTAGTATTCCTTCAGTTGACCTTCGGGTATCTGCTAGGGCGAATCTTTGTCTCAGCATTTCTGCTTCCGGCCTATTACGCTGGATCATTGACGACTGCTTACGCCCTGCTAGAAGAGCGTTTCGGGCTTGGGGTGAGGCGTTTCACATCGGCCATCTTTATGGTGACCCGCTTGCTAGCTGATTCGGTTCGGCTTTTTGCGACTGCGATTCCTCTGGCACTGATCACTGGGTGGCCCTACGCCACCTCAATCATCGTGATTGGAGTTCTCACACTGATTTACACGTATCTTGGAGGTATCAAAGCTGTTGTGTGGGTGGATGCTGCCCAAATGGTGCTCTACCTATTTGGTGCCCTAGTCGCAGTCGCAGGTATTCAAGCCCTTGTCCCGGGTGGTTGGTCATCAGTACTCGCCAGTGCCACCCCTGAAGGCAAACTGGCTATGCTTGACCTATCGCTTGACCCTATGACGGCCTATACGCTGTGGGCTGGTATTTTTGGAGGGGCTATTTTTACGATGGCGTCTCATGGAACCGATCAGTTGATTGTTCAGCGACTCCTAACATGCCGTGATCGCCAGGCAGCACAAAAGGCCCTCATCGGTAGTGGCATCGCTGTCATTTTCCAGTTCTTTCTTTTTCTCATGGTGGGACTAGGGCTCTGGGCTTTCTACCAGGGACGCTCATTTGATTCTACGGATGAGATCTTTGCACTCTTCATCGTCGAACAACTCCCGCCAGGGATCACCGGCCTACTGATTGCTGGGGTCTTTGCCGCGGCGATGTCTTCTCTATCGTCCTCAATCAACTCACTCGCCTCTGCTACGGCATATGATTACTGGGCGCCGATGGTAGGTGCTCGTGATGATGAAGGTAGAATCCTAAGGGCAGGCAAGGTTTTCACGCTCGTGTGGGCCGGATTACTAACGCTTGGCGCCGTACTTTTCATCCCACTGTCTACGGGCACGACTGCGGTCGAAGTAGCACTGGGAATCGCATCACTTGTATATGGAGGACTCTTGGGTGCCTTCGCACTCGGTGTTTTCACTAAGCGTCCGGGTCAGGTCGCTGTGATAATTGGCGTAGTAGTTGGGATCGGCACTGTGACAATCCTGCGAAATGAGATGGCCTGGCCCTGGTACGTGCTTGTGGGATCTGTTGTGACATTCGTAACCGGCTCTTTCGTTGGACTTTTCGAAAGCCAGAAGCGCTCAGTGTGAACTTCGCGATTGGTGTAGATGGTGGAGGTACGTGGACACGAGCGGTAGTTGTAGATCAAGACGGCCATGAATTAGGAAGAGGTGAAACAGAGGGTGCGGTTGTTACAATTCATGAGCCGATAGCAGCAGCAGAAGCTGTCCGACAAGCAGTTGATCGAGCTCTTGTGAATACCAATTTGAGCACTCCGGGTGATATCCTCTGGGCTGGTCTCTCGGGTGCCGGCAATGAGGAGGCCCGTACCGCTATCGAAGATGCATTGGTTAAGTCACACGTGGCAGAGAAAATTGTTGTAAGCACTGATGTTGAGGTGGCATTTCACGATGCATTCGGGGTTGGACCTGGAATTATGCTTGTTGCTGGCACTGGCTCTATAGCTTGGGCACGTCGACCGGACGGCACTGCGGTTCGTGTCGGTGGCTGGGGTCAACATATCGGTGACGAGGGTAGCGGTTATCAAATTGCTATGGACGCCCTTCGCTGTATCACCCGGGCTGAAGATGGCCGGGATGGACCAACAACACTGCGTGACACCATTTTGCGACACCTTGGCTTGGAGGATGTCCAGGGGCTGGTAGGATGGATTGGGATAGCCTCCAAGCGTGAAATTGCAACCCTAGTGCCACTTATTACCCAAGCGGCTGCTCAAGATGATCCAGCCTCAAAGGAGATACTCGAGCTTGCAATCCAAGGTTGCCGAGGGCATCTGGAAGCCATCCTCAAAATTTCAGGACCATGGGTTGATCAGCCACCTGTCGCGCTTTGGGGTGGCCTCCTACGGTGCGGTGGGCCTTTGCATGATGAGATTCTGCGGGTCGTGGAAGATTATGGACTGGAAATCCTGGACCGTGACCCGGACCCGGCTCTTGGAGCTGCCCGACTGGCCCTAGAACAAGGCTTGTCGAATCGGCAGTAGGATTTTCACATCTGAGTCAAACTGACAGGTAATTGCTCTCCCTAAGTCCTTGTTGCCGTTCATTTTGGCAGGTTTGCAAGCTCATTTTGATGGCACGTGCGTTGCATAGCTCATTGGGTAGGGTAACTAAATTCTGTCAGGAGAAATTATGGCGATAACGAAATACATCCGTCGGAGACCGATTCGCAGCGGCTGGAGAGATTTTGAAGCAATGTCGAACCGCATGTCACAGTTTTTTGACACAGTGCCCTTTTCAACCGATTCAGTTAATAGGGGTTGGGCACCTCATGTCGATGTGATTGAAACGGACGAGGAACTCACGCTCACAGCCGAGTTGCCCGGGCTATCTGAGAATGATGTCATGATCAATCTCGAAAATAGTGTGCTTTCCATATCAGGAGAGAAGACTGCAATCCGTAACGAGGATGAGACTGAACAGCGCAGTCATGTGTGGGAGCGAAGATATGGTTCATTCAACCGCTCCTTCACCTTACCACGAACCGTTAGCACTGAAGATATCAGCGCACTTTTCGAGAATGGTGTTCTGACGATTCACATGCCAAAAGTCCCAGAGGCCAAGGGTCGTACGATCGAGATATGTAAGAACTGATACTCAGAGCAGGTAGCTAGGCGTTGACCCGCTCCTTCATTAAAGCTCCCGTGGACGTGGTAGCGTATACTGTAGCGATCAATATGGTGGCAGAAGTGAAGAACTCCTAAGGGGTAGATGCGGTGAATGGACCTCGCCGAGTGAAGAGCAAGCAGAAGGCCGCTCAAGTGAGAGGCCTTCTGTTGAGTTGTGCATTCATGTTCACCCCGTTTGTGGCTACCGCGCAGTCTACGCCTCCACACCGTGCGAACATTGAGGAAATCCTTGAGTTTTCTCAGGTCGAAAGTATTACATCGGGTATCGGTGAATCGCTTATGGCTAGAGTTTCCGCTCTCGCGGGTGACTTGTCTTCAGATGAGCAAAACCGGCTCCGTTCCGCCATCTATAGGGGGTTCATCCAAGGTGATCTTCACTCAGACATAGTCGAGTTTATGTCTGTAGAAGCAGAAAACGATATGGTAGAAACAGTTCTAGATAGGTTGCGAACTGGAGCAACTTCTGAGATCAGAAGAATTGAGGGCGCATATACCCCCCCCCGAAGCCTTGAGGAATATGCAGCAGATCTGGAGGCGTCGATGCCTTCGGGTGAACGACTCAATTTGGCTGCTCGTTGGGCGACCGCTCGGTCCACTGGAGATTTTTATATTATCCTCGACGAAGCTGAACGGGAGACTGCGCATGAGTTATTGAAAGCACTCCGAGGTGATGCTCCTGCTTTCGTCCCACTCTCTCGCACTGAATACGAAAGAGAACATGAGACCCAGACGGGGACGGCCGTTCTATCACTCCTTTACCGCTTTGAAACAATTTCCAACGAGCTTCTCAGAGAAGCCATCGCTGAGTACGAATCGGAATCAGGACAGTGGTATATCGAGAGTTACACATTTGGGATTGTTGAGGCTTTGTGGTTAGCTGGTCAGCGTGCAGCTCGTCAATTGTCAGGAGTGGGTGTGATGGTCGAGTTACTGGCTAACTCTCCAGCACCTTCAAGAGTTCTCCCAAGAGCTTAGGGCTGTTAGCACAACATACCGGACCTGGACCAAGTCCCAACTCACTCCCATCGGGTCGGGCAACTGCTCCACCCGCTTCCCGAACGAGGATGAGTCCGGCCGCAAAATCCCACGGCATAAGTATCTTTTCCCAGAACACATCAAGCGAGCCCTGGGCTAGATAGCAGAGGTCAAGTGCCGCTGATCCCCCTCGGCGTATGCCAGAAGTAGCTCGCAGTACGCGGTCAAACTCCTCTAGGTACTCAGGGAGGACGTCCAATAGCTTAAAGGGGAACCCTGTACCAACCATTGAGTGAATAAGTTGATGCTCCTCTGACACTGAGATCGGCTTGCCATTTTTGAAAGCGCCAATGCCTTCTGCAGCCCACCATCGTTCTCCGCTGGGAGCGCTTGTTACGGCACCCACGACTGGTCGGCCATCGACAGCTAAAGCAATTGAGGAGCAATAATATGGATGGTTGTGCAAGAAATTGGTCGTTCCATCCAGAGGATCCACGATCCAAAGAGGACGACCGTCCCACCGAGCTAATTGGTCTTGGAGGGACTCATCACTCTCTTCAGCGAGAATAAGGTGGTTAGGGTGATATTCCTCGATCACCGATATAGCAGCTTTTTGAGCTGCTAAGTCAGTCCGGGAGACGTAGTCGGCACGAGATTTCATTGAAGCTTCACCCACGAGGACTTTGCCTGCGTCCTGTCGGTGAACGGCAGCAGCGGCATCAGCCGCGGCCCGCGCAGTCCTCAGTAGTGGGTCGAGTTCGATGTTCTCTCTCCGTTTCAGATTTTTAAATCTCCCCTAGGGACTGTAGCAGTCCAGCTTGAGCACGCTAAGTTAGCATGCCGTCGCTTGAGAGAAATAAATAGCGTTCCAGTTCTCCAGTCCTTTGAGGCATGACAGAGATCCAACAAAACACACCTAAGAAGAGAATTTTCAGCGGGATGCAGCCTTCCGGGGAAGCTCATCTTGGAAACTATCTCGGGGCGTTACGCCGCTGGGTTGGCATGCAAGATGAATACGACTGTGTGTGGTGTATCGTCGATGATCACGCAATCACCTCAGGAGGTGATCCCGCTGAGATGCCAAGCAGTGTTTTTGATCTCGCAGTTTCTTTCCTAGCCGTCGGACTTGATCCTGAACGCTCAACGATATTCGTACAGTCGGATGTGCACGAGCACACTGAGTTAGCATGGCTCTTCAATGCAGTCACACCCGTGGGTGATCTCGAGCGGATGACACAGTACAAGGACAAGGCCCAGCACTTTGAGTCGATTCCCGCAGGGATTCTGAATTACCCGATCCTACAGGCTGCCGACATCCTGCTCTACAAGGCGAATGCGGTCCCGGTAGGTGAGGATCAGCGGCAACACCTTGAATTGACGCGCGAGGTTGCTCGAAAATTTAACGCACGATACGGGGAGACATTTCCGATCACCGAGCCGCTGATTGGGGAGGACGTAGGCCGTATTCTAGGGCTCGACGGAAACGCTAAGATGAGCAAGTCTCTAGGTAATACGGTCGGGATCCTAGCGGATCCCGACGATGTATGGGATAAAGTCCGTACCGCAGTGACCGATCCTCAGCGGGTGAGGCGAGATGATCCGGGGCGCCCTGAAGTGTGTAACGTATTCGCCCTTCATCGATTCTTCACTGAAGAAAATGCTAGAGAAGAGATAGAGGCTGGTTGCCGTTCAGCAGAATTAGGATGTGTTGATTGCAAGCGCATTCTCTCTGGCAATATCGCTACGTCTTTCGCCCCATATCGTGAACGAGCTACTCACTACAGAGAACATCCTAGTGAAGTACGAAATGTCCTCGACCAGGGTGCTAAAAAGGCTCGAAAGATTGCGTCTGAGACAATGCAGGAGGTACGGCAGAAGATGGGACTAAACTGGAGAAATGCTATTCCTTAGATATCAGCTTGAGCTAGGGTTGCTTGCCACCATCATTATCAGAGCTATTCATCTTGATCGTTCAGGTGTTTCAGTTGGTTTTCGGGGGCGTTCACATCATCGAATGAGATCAGATAAATAAGGAGCCAAACTTGGCGCACGAAGAATCGGTGAATCTTGAAGGGACATTCCTACCGGTTACAACACCCTTTGATCCGGTTACGGAGGATGTCGACTATGCAGCCTTTGGAGCTAATCTGCGCAGGTGGTTTGGTAGCCCTATTCGCGGAATCCTGATTGCTGGGTCCACCGGAGAATCAGTGTTTCTAGATGAAGGCGAGCGGTCCAAGCTTATTGAGGAAGCTTGTGCGGTCATACCTGATGAGGCGCTCGTTATCGCAGGTACCGGGTCTGAAGCAACCCGTCACACGATCCAGCTGACTCAGCAAGCGGCTGATGCAGGGGCGGACGCAGTTCTCGTAAGTCCTCCGGCTTACTTCAAGGGCGCCATGACCCAGGAAACACTCATAAGTCATTACGGGGCCGTGGCTGATGCTTCGCCCGTGCCTGTGCTGATCTATCAGGTGCCTCTCAGGCTCAATACGATCGAATTTTCCACAGGCCTAGTCGCTACCCTCTCAGACCATCCAAATATCATTGGGATTAAGGACTCACGAGGGGAGATTGGCTTATTAGTCGAGCTTGTGGAGCAAAGTGCTGAGGGGTTCCAAGTGCTTACGGGTAATGGTTCGGTGCTATATCCCGCCCTAGGGATTGGGGCGGTGGGAGGAATTGTGGCCGTTGGTCTGATGGCGGCTGATCAGGCAGCTAATATCACAGTGGCATTTCAGGAGGGGCGACTTGAAGAGGCGGAACGGCTTCAAGAGCAGATAGCATCCGTAAACCAAAGTATTGTAGCAGGTATGGGCGTTCCTGGTATCAAAGCAGCTCTAGACTTATTGGGCTTTTCCGGTGGAGGTCCAAGACCCCCACTGACAACGGTTTCTGAGCTGAGAATTGAAGAAGTTAAGAGGATCCTAGAGACTGCAGATTTGTTGGAATGTGTCGGAGTCTGAACGGAGACCAACCACCCTTTACCGCGCAAGATCTAGGTTCGTTGACACCCCCTAGAGTCGCCCATAGCTTCTCCCAGAGGACGCACCAGCCAACGGGCTTACCCCACATGGGGCAAGCCCGTTTTTTCATAGGCTTCTGTCCCAAGAACTCTCGATTCCATCGTTGAGGAAGTATGGCTGCTCAAGGGTCTTGCACGGTAATAGTCGGTTGCCAGTGGGGTGACGAAGGCAAGGGGAAGATTGTAGATGTTCTCGCGGAAGGCGTGGACATCGTGGCACGGTACCAGGGAGGCGCGAACGCGGGGCACACAGTGCATGTTGGGGAGGAAGAGTTTGTGCTTCATCAAATTCCTTCTGGTATCCTGCACGAGGGGAAGAAATGCCTCCTCGGGAACGGTGTGGTACTCGACATTCGACAGTTCTTTGAGGAATACGACGCTCTTATAGCGCGAGGTGTTGACCTTCGCGGTCGTGTAGGTGTCAGTAATCGGGCTCAATTACTTCTCCCATATCATCGGCTGTTAGATAATGCAGCAGAAGATTCCGCTGCTCAGAAAATTGGGACAACGGGGAGGGGAATTGGTCCAGCTTACGAGGACAAAGCCGGCCGCAGGGGGGTTCGGGTTGCTGACCTAGGAAATGCGGAAAAGCTTCAAAAGAGAGTCCACATAGCTCAAGACCGCATTTGTCGACGGGTAGAGCAGCTAGGGGCAGTGGTTACTGAACAGCTTGATATGGAGATGGCAGAAGCCTTGGCGTTAGGAGATCGACTCTTGGCGCTCGGAACAGATGTTGGGGGGGATATCTCCCGCGCGCTCTTAGATGGTAGAAAGGTGCTTCTCGAGGGTGCGCAGGGTACGGCCTTGGATCTTGACCACGGAACGTATCCATTCGTTACCTCATCTAATACGACGGCTGCAGCAGCAGCGACCGGTACTGGAATAGGCCCCACTTCGATTGATACAGTGGTTGGGGTGGTGAAGGCGTATACTACTCGTGTGGGTGAGGGGCCATTCCCAACCGCATTTGATCCGGGAATGGATGAACATATTCGGGCACTTGGTAGCGAATTTGGAGCTACTACGGGGAGGCCCAGGCGATGCGGTTGGTTCGATTCCGTGCTCGCACGTTTCGCTGCGCAGGTCAACGGACTTACCGGCCTCGCAGTAACGAAACTGGATGTGCTCGACACCCTACCCGAACTTCAGGTAGCGACAGGATATCGCATGCCAGATGGGACCGTCACAAATGATTTCCCTGCGGATACCTGGTCTCTTTCCGGTGTTGAGCCAGTGTACCAGACTTTGCCAGGCTGGGAACAGTCAACGTGTGAGGTGCGTAAGCTCGAGAACCTTCCCGCTAATGCTCGGGCATACTTGGACCGGGTCGCAGAGCTGGCGAACGCACCGGTCCACTGGATCTCCGTTGGGAGCAAGCGCAACCAAATCATTGAAGTGGCTTGACCCACCTGATTCTAGGTTCTGCAGTTCACGGGGATAAAGAAATTTATTGAGCGGATGAAGTCGGAAGTCACTACTCTAGAAAGGGTTCAGAGCAGTATGATGCCTCTTCAAGAGCTACTAGAAAGCGAGCAGGTTAGGCACATGTTTATTGCTTATCGCTGTACAGCCAACCACTACTCTTTTATCCTTGGCTTCTGCTCTGTTCGGGGCTTAACACCTCCGAGACCGTACTCGCGAGCGCGGGACGGTCGGCGCACCCTATAACACCCGAGAAGATGCCCGCAAAGATTCGACTTAGAAGGATGGGCCGTAAGAAGAAGGCTCACTATCGCATTGTAGTGGCGGATAATGACTCACCACGCGATGGACGGTTCATAGAATCGATCGGCTACTACAAGCCGCTTTCCAACCCTGCACGTCTCGTGCTGAATCTTGAGCGTGTTGACCATTGGCTCAGTGAGGGGGCTCAGCCGTCGGGGACTATGAAGTCACTGATAGCTAAAGCGCGGAAAGGTGGAGATTCTCTTGTAGCCTTGGGTGAAGCCGATCCGGAAGAGCAACAGGCAAAGCGCGCAGAGGCTTTAGCTGCCCGACGAGCTGCAGAAGAGCAGGCTGCTCAAAAAGCTGCAGCTACTAAGGCTGCTGAAGAGCCAGCTGAGGAAGAAGCTGCTGAAGAGCCAGCTGAGGAAGAAGCTGTTGAAGAGCCAGCTGAGGAAGAAGCTGCTGAAGAGCCAGCTGAGGAAGAAGCTGCTGAAGAGCCAGCTG